>Ga0315285_10000644_pt1 | contig 36210 bp, 30 predicted proteins | sample YL17G09_36_MG_FD_203698 | JGI IMG/M metagenome (GOLD analysis project Ga0315285, IMG submission 203698) | Sediment microbial communities from Yellowstone Lake, YNP, Wyoming, USA - YL17G09_36 | ecosystem: Environmental > Aquatic > Freshwater > Lake > Sediment | place: USA: Wyoming | collected...
GCCCAGTACATGGTCCTGGGCGCCAAGAGCCGGGCGCTGCTGCACGGGCGGTTCAACGTGTCGACCGACGACATCCGCGCCGTGGCGCACCCGGTCCTGCGGCACCGCATATTCACGAACTTCAACGCCGATGCCGAAGGCATCTTGGCCGACCGCGTCGTGGACATGCTGATCAAGGCCGTCGCCGAGCCGCGCGTGGAGGACTACCGGAACGTCCCAATGGCAATGCCGGATGAAGAATGATCTGATTGCGGATTGTGGATTGCGGATTGCGGATTGCGGATTGCGGATTTACGTTTGGTGGCACTTGGGTAGATTCGTGCCACTACCTTTTTTCAGAACAGCATGTGCATTCGGACACGGAATAAAATGAAAACGCCGCAAACGAGACATCTTGCCCTACTACCTACTACCTATTACCTACTACCTTCTTCTCTGAGCAGAATTGCATGCGTAACATCAGTCCTATCCGTCCTATTGGTCCTATTCTCCGGGGCCTTGCCGGCCCGGGCCCAGATCGCCGAGGGGCCACAGACGCCCCTGGATTATCTGGGGAGCATGCTCAAGGACCCCAAGACCGCCAACGCGACGGTCGGGACTCTCCAGACCACGGAGGACCCGGCCCTGGCGCCGCTGCTGGTGGCAATGACGCGAAGCGCCGACAAGGAGCGCCGGCTCTTCGGCGTGGCCGCACTGTCCCAGGCCGAGGGCAAGAAGGCCGCCAACGTGCTCATCGAGCGGGTCAACGACGACGACTCCAACTCCATCCGGGCCGAGGCGCTGGCCCGGCTGGTCGCGCTGGACGTGATGGATCCCAATCGCCTGGCTATTGCAATGAAGATCCCCGACGACAGCGTCCAGTCCATCGCCTGCCGGGCTCTCGTGGAAAAGGGCAAGGCCGACCTCGCCCTGCCCGTTCTGACCAAACTGGCCGACAGCAAGGAAGAAGTTACGGCCGCCCTGTGCCGGGCGTGCCTCGTGGGGCTGGGCAGAACCCAGTACCTCGACGGCCTGCGGCGCGTCATGCGCGACCCAGCCGCCGAACCGCGACTGCTGGGGGCGCTGCTGGGGCAGATTCGCCGCCAGAAGATTTCCTCGGCCGCGTCGCTGGCGCTGGAGGTGGCCAACAACGAGACGGCGCCACTTGCCCTTCGCGTGCTGGCCCACGAGACGGTCGCGGAGGTATCGTCCAGCGGGGCGGCCTCGCTGAACGAGGCGATCGCCAAGACGGACAACCTGGCCCTTCGCATCCGTCTGCTGGGGGCTCTTTCGAGCCGCGCCGACGGCGGGCCATACCTGGCCAAGCTCGCCGCCGGCACTGAGACGATCGGCGTGCTGGCGAAGTTCGAGATGGCCCGCAAGACCGGCGGGGCCACCGCCGGCCCGAGCGTGCGGGCGGCCATCGCACTGGAGCACCCCATCGCCCTGGCCTACGTGCTTGACCGCGCGGGGCAGGACGCCAACAGCCTGGGCGCCAAGGCCGACTTCTACACGTCGGCGCTGCTGGAGTTCATCCGATCCGTCGAGCCGCGCCCGCGAGAGATGCAGAAGGAGCATTTCCTGGCCGCCGGGGCGACCGAGCAGCTCGTGCGCATCGGCACGCCGGCAGCCATCGGCGGGCTGCGGGCGATACTGGCGGAAAAGTCCTCCGCGATCACCCGGTCAGTTGCGGCCGGGCTGCTGCGGGCCCGCAAGCCGGAAACGGCGGAGTTGATGAGGCCGCTGCTGGAAAGCCCCTACGACGAGCTTGTCGTGGACGCGGCCCTGATGCTGGGCCACTTCGGCGATCCCGCCGCCCGGCCCAGGCTCCAGGCAATCCTCTCCCAGGCCGACGTCCATCCCCCAACCCTGGTCATCCTGGCAAGCTGGTACATCCTGAAGATCGACAAGAAAACCGACCAGGCCGTCACCGAGCTGGCCAAACTGGTGAAGTAGCAGCCGGCTACCGGCCACCGGCTACCGGCTACCGACTACCGGCTACCGCGGTACCGCGCGGGGTCCTTGGCCCCCGCGGCGGCGAAGCCGGCCAGGCGCAGGCGGCAGGAGTCGCAGTGCCCGCAGGCCGCCCCGCCGGCGGCCGGGTCGTAGCAACTGTGCGTCAGCGAGTAGTCCACGCCCATCTCCAGGCCCGCGCGGATGATCTCGGCCTTGGTCATCCGGATCAGCGGGGCGTGGATGCGGTAGGCGCCTTTGCCCTCGATGGCGGCGGCGGTGGCAAGGTTGGCAAGGCGCTCGAAGGCCTCGATGAACTCCGGGCGGCAGTCGGGATAGCCGCTGTAGTCGACGGCGTTGACGCCCAGGAAGATGTCCAGCGCCCCCACCACTTCCGCGCAGGCCAAAGCGATGCTCAGGAAGATCGTGTTCCGCGCGGGCACGTAGGTGACGGGTATCCCCCCGCCGTCGGGGCGGTCCTTGGGTACCTCGATGGCGTCGGTAAGGGCGCTATGCCCGAAGCCGCCGCCGGCGCTGAGGTCCAGCCGGACTATGCGATGGTCCGTAACGCCCATCGCCGCCGCCACGCGCCTGGCGGCCGTGATCTCGATCCGATGCCGCTGTCCATAATCGAAGCTCAGCGCGCAGCACGAAAAACCTTCCCTGCGCGCGATGGCGAGCGTCGTGGCCGAGTCCAGCCCGCCCGAGAGCAGGCACACCGCGGGTTTGCCCGTTTGTCCCGACATGTCCAACAGGCTACCACGGCTTTACCGGACGGTGCAATGTGTGTTATTATTGTCAGCGAAAAGAAGAAGAAGAAGATTACCGCAGTCAGATATGAACCTTCGGGCCACCCGAAAACATGAAAAGAAGGTCCTAGGTCCTAGGTCTTAGCTCCTAGGGCCGCAGCGGAGAACCCTGGCTTATGGCAAGAGCCGGATTGAGGCTCTGCCACCCTAAGACCTAAGAGCTAGGACCTAGGACCTTCTTTTCAGAGCAGAGACGCAGAGGCTGCCTGCCGGTAGGCAGGGCTCAGAGGCAAGAAGAATATCTGGATGGAAGGAACTTGGCCGTGGCCGAATTGGAGACATTCGAGAATCCGCATCCGGGTCGCGACTACGTCATCACCCACGTGGCGCCGGAGTTCACCAGCGTCTGCCCGAAGACCGGTCAGCCGGACTTCGGCGCCATCGAGATCGAGTACGTCGCCGACCGACTCTGCGTGGAGCTCAAGAGCCTCAAGTTCTACCTGCAAAGCTACCGCAACGTGGGGGTCTTCTACGAAGACCTGGTCAACCGGATCCTGGACGACCTGGTCGAGGCGCTGTCGCCGAGGCGGATGACCGTCACCGGGCGATTCACGCCCCGCGGCGGGATGCACTCGGTCGTGCGGGCATCCTACGAAGGCGGCCCGGCGCGATGAGCAAGAGACGCTATCTTCTTGGCCTTCCTCCCACGCCGTGGGTAACCGCGGGCTTACCCCTGGTCACCATGGTCGTCACCATGGTCCTGGCCTATGGCATCGGGGCCAAGCTGGTTGCTGAGGCCAAGACCAAACCGGAATGCGTCATAAGCCGCCCGCAGGGGATCATGGGCACCGACTGCATCCTGAGGGCCGTGGGGCCACAGGGCCAACGCCCCCGCACCGAGGCGGCCCTTGCCGCGGCCGAGCAGGCCCTGCGGACGATCGAAGCCCACATGAGCACGTACATCCGGTTCTCGGAGCTCTCGCAGCTCAACGACGCCCCCGCAGGCAAGGCGGTGGCGCTTTCGCCGGACACGATGGCGGTGCTTCGGCTGTCGCGGCAGCAAAACGAGCAGACCGGCGGCGCGTTTGATGTAACGTGCCTGCCGCTGTTTAACCTCTGGTCCGAGGCAGGCAAGGCAAACCGCCTTCCCACCGATGCGAATCTGGCCGCCGCGAAGGCAAAGTGCGGCTGGGACAAGTGGAAGCTGCTGGACGCTGGTGTCGTCAAGAGCGTCGACGGCGCGGGCATGGGCCTTGGCGGCGTGGCGAAGGGCTGGGCGATCGACCGGGCCGCCGAGGCGATTGTTGCGGCAGGTTGCACCGGCGGACTGGTGGAGGTCGGCGGGGACATCCGATGTTTCGGCTCACCCGCGCACAAAGGCAAATGGGTCGTCGCCGTGCGGAACCCCTTCAACCGCGACGGGGGCGAGTTCTTCGGCACGCTGGCGCTGGGCAACGCGGGCGTGTGCACCAGCGGCAACTACCAGCGGTTCAGCGTCATCAACGGCAGACACTACAGCCACATCATCGACCCGCGCAGCGGCGAGCCGGTGGACTTCGCCCCGTCGGTGACGGTGGTGGCGCCAAACGCGGCGACCGCCGATGGGTGGGCGACCGCGCTGAGCGTGCTGGGGCCCGGCGGCTTCAAGCTGCTGGACGCCAACAGCGGGATCGAGGCGATGATCGTCGTCGGCCACCCGAAGGACTACCGCATCCACGAGACGCCCGGATTCGCCAAACTGCTGGACAAGCCGATCCCCCGCTCGCCGGCCGAGACCACGGCGTCAACGAGTTTCAGCGGGGATGCGGGGGAAAAGTGACAAGGAGGCCTGCTTCGTGACAACAGTTATCTTCCCGCCGCGCCGTGCAAAGCGGATCATCTGCCTTCTGGCGGCGTGCATCCTCTTGCCCCCGGTTGCCCAGGCCGCCCAGGCCGCTTCGAAGCAGGCTAAAACCGCGCCGTCCAGGAAGGCGGCGTTTTCCGACGCCGCCGTAGCCGGCGCCATCCGGCGAGCGCAGGAGTTCCTCTGGAGCAAGCAGAACGCCGGCGGCCACTGGGACCCGTTCGGAGGCAACAAGAAGTACCAGGACGGCCCGACGGCCCTGGCAACCTACGCGCTGCTGGCCAGCGGAGTCAGCGCGACCGAGCCGCGAATGATCAAGGCCCTGGACTGGCTGGCCGCGCAGAAGACTGAAATGACCTACTGCCTGGGCCTGCGGTGCAACGCCTGGGTGCTGGCCAACCGCCAAACGAACAACAAGTATCGCCCCCAGTTGCGGCAGGACGTGAAGCTGCTGCTGGCAGGGCAGCGCAACGGCGGCTACGGCTACAAGTGCCTCCCGGAGGACAAGACCAAGCCCAAGGTGGACAAGCCCGGGCGCTGGGACAATTCGAACAGTCAGTACGGCGTGCTGGGCGTCTGGGCCGCGGTACTGGCCAACGAGGAGATCCCGGACGCCTACTGGAAGCTCGTGCTGGACCACTGGAAAGAGTCCCAGTGTTCAGACGGCGGATGGGGTTACGCGGCCAGCGCCAAGGCCTCCACAGCCACCATGACCGCCGGAGGGCTGGCAACGCTCTTCGTCTGCTTCGACAACCTCCTGTACGCGAAGTTTACCAGGTGCAAGGTCGACTTCGACTTCAAGCAGCTCGACAAGGGCCTGGACTGGATGGCCGGGAACTTCGCCAAAGTAGTCAAGGGCTCCGGCGGCGGCAAGATCGGCATCGGCGACATTTACTATTTCCTCTACGGCATTGAGCGCGTCGGCCTGGCGTGCGGCTACAAGTACTTCGGCTCGGCCGACTGGTATAAGCTCGGCGCCGAGAGGCTCCTGGCCGCCCGGCAGCCCAACGGCGCGTGGAAGGGCAAGTGGAACAACGAGGTGGTCTCGACCGCCCTGGCCATGCTGTTCCTGGTGCGCGGGCAGCACCCGGTGGCGTTCAACAAGCTCGAATTCAAGGGCGACTGGAACAACCGCCCGCGAGACCTCGCCCAGTTGACACGCTGGCAGAGCGGGTCGTTCGAGCAAACCCTCAACTGGCAGGTGATCAATCTCAAGGTCCCCGTCGAGCAGTGGCACGACGCGCCCATCCTTTACATCTCCGCCTCCGACGCGCCGGAGTTCTCCGAAGCGGACCTCCAGAAACTCAGGCTATACATCCATCAGGGAGGGATGATCCTCTCGGCCACCGAGTGCGGCGGCAAGGGCTTCCGTGAAGGCATCCGCGAGGTCTACAAGAAGATCCTGCCCGGCTACGAGTTCCTGCCGGTGCCCGCCAACCATCCGCTCTACACGGTCCAGTACAAACTGGCGGGCCTGCCGGCATTCTTCATGATCCACAACGGCATCCGCCCGCTGGTGCTTCACACCGACCAGGACTTGCCCAAGTCGTGGCAGATCTACGGCACCGCCTTGGCAAAGGGCGATTTCGAAATAGCCTCCAATCTCCTGATGTACGTTACGGATATGGGCGAGCTTCGCAACCGCGGCGTCAGCCACTGGCCGGGGCAGCCCACGCGCGAGGCGACGAAGACCGCAAGAATCGCCCGCGTCAGCTACGCGGGAAACTGGAACCCCGAGCCGGCCGCGTATCAACGGTTCGCAATGCTGCTCCAGCAGAGAACGGGCGTGAAGATCGAGATCGAGCCTGTCCAGGCCGCGGCTATGGGAACCCGCGACGCCCCCATAGCGTGTCTGACCGGCACCGTGAAGATCCAACTTTCGGACGACCAGAAGCAAGCCCTCAAGCAGTACGTCAGCAAGGGCGGGCTGCTGCTGGTCGACGCCGCCGGCGGGTCGATGGATTTCGCCGACGCCATCGAGGCCGATCTTCAAGGCATGTTCGATGTGAGGACCATCCCCCGGCTGGCTTCCGAAAACCCCCTCTACAAGCTCAAGGGCAACGAGATCGAGTCGTTCTCCTACCGGAGAAAGGCCAAGCTGGAGCGAGACCTGAAGAACCAGCCGGACCTGCGCGGAATCCAGACCGGCAACCGACTGGGCGTGATCTTCAGCAGGCAGGACATCACCGGCGGGCTGCTGGGCATCCCCATGTACGACTGTGCCGGCTACGCGCCCGATACGGCCTACAAGATCATGCGAAACGCCGTGCTCTACTCCGCAAGGGACGCCCAGCCGCCCCCCGCTTTGGAGCCCCAAGGGCAGACCACGACAAAGCCCGCAGCCAACGAGCCGACGACGAAAGCAAAAGCAAAGGGCAAGAGCAAACCCCAGCCCAAACCCAACGAGTAACACGCATTCCGATAAACCCTCGCGCGGTTGGGCGCCGTCGCCGCCTGGGCCGACGGGTGGGCGACGGCTCTGAGCGTGCTGGGGCCTGGCGGCTTCAAGCTGCTGGACGCCAACAGCGGGGTCGAGGCGATGATCGTGGTCGGCCACCCGAAGGACTACCGCATCCACGAGACGCCCGGCTTCGCCAAACTGCTGGATAAGCCGATCCCCCGCTCGCCGGGCGAGGCGGCGGGGGACAAGAAGTAAGTAGGAAGGGGGCGAAAACGGGGACTGGCTCCGGAGCGGCCCCGGGCATTTCAGAAGTAATGGCGCAGGAGGGCAATCGCCACTGCAAGGACGGCTCCAGCCAACCCGAAAAACAGGAACCACCGCCAAGAAACCACCTGGGCCCGCTTGACATATTGGTAGACACCCAACACGCAGTTGCTGACGAAGTAAAGCGCGAGAAGGTCCCAACATGCCTGGCCAAAAGCGCATGCGCGCACAGCGGCGATGGTCAGCACGCCAAACGAAAGCACCACGAAGGCAAGCCGACATCCCATACCAGCAACGGCATCGGTGCGTTCATCGCGGGTCACGGGTTGATCGTTCATTTTACGGTTTCTCCACATGAGTATTGTGACACATGACAATGAGGCCTATTCCTTTATGGGCACCTCGTACTGGAAAACATCCTCGACGCGCTTGTTAAACGCCCGCGCGATGCGGAATGCCAGAGCGAGTGACGGCGTGTACTTGCCAGCCTCCAGCGCAATAATCGTCTGCCGGGTGACGCCCACGCGAACAGCGAGCGCCTCCTGTGTCATCTCGCCATTGTCAAACCGCAAGCGGCGGATGAGATTGATGATCTCAGGCATTGTCGGCCTCCATGTGGCGACCGTAAAGCACCAACACTACTGTGCTCCGGACAGAGTAGAAAACGATCCCGCCAACGAAGGTTATGGTCCCCAGCAGGTGGACCGATACTTGTTCCTTTCCGAGCCATGCGAAAGCAATGAACCACGTGCCCATGCATCCGAGAATGAATGCCATGTAGGAGGCCATCGCCCCCCCGAGGGTGGCTCGACGGGCTATGCTCCTATCGCGTTCGTCGGCCCGCTCTTTCCGGCCGATGAAGCCTGCGAAGCCGTTGATGCCGTACAGCCCAAACGCCCCCGTTGCGGCCATGGGCCCGAGAAATGGAACCAAAGCAACGTATCCCACGACGCATGCAATCCCCGTAACCACGCCCAACCAGGCTCGTTTCTGCTCAGCATTCATCATCATCGATCTCCTATGTTTGCTGCATATAACATAATGTTAACTGCAACGTACATTATGTCAAGCTAATTTTGCATTTTTTTTACAGAAATCTATTGATGGCATCCGCACAGGGCATCTGTGCCGGTCGCTCCCCCGTCGGGCTGTTCGTCGATGACGGCAACTTGTCATCGGCAGGCAGGACTCGTGTGAAGGCCACACGCCTCAGGGCTGCTGCCTGGCGGGCTTGCCGAGGACCTCGGCGAAGAACTGCCGCAACGCGGGGTTGTAGATTTCGGAGGAATCCAGGAACGCGCTATTGTGCCCCCCGTGAATCTCCAGCAGCCGCTTGGGCCGCGGCGCCGCGTCGAAGATCTTCTGGCCGTGATGCGGCGCAATCATGTCGTCATCGCGGCTATGGATCACCAGCACCGGGCAGCGGGCGCCTTTGACATACTCGGCCGTCCTGTACTTCAGCCGCGACAGCCAGCGGACCGGCAACCACCGGAACAACTCCGCGCCAAGCTCGGTTATGTCGTAGAAACTGGACTCGACTATCAGCCCGGCGGCCGTGCGGTCCCTCGCCAGGTGCGCCGCCACGGACCCGCCCAGGCTCCGCCCATGAATCACGATCCGCTCGGGTTTCTCGCCGCGCGCCTCGACGAGGTACGCCCACGCCGCCTCGGCGTCGCGGTACGTGCCGGCCTCGGTTGGCCTGCCCTCGCTCTTGCCGTAGCCGCGGTAATCGAAGACCAGCACGTTCATGCCGAGCTTGTGAAGGACGGAGATCGTCTCGATCCTGTGCGAGATGTTGCCGGCGTTGCCGTGGCAGAACAGCACGGTCCCGGCCGCGTCCTTCGCCGGGATGTGCCAGGCGCTGAGCCTGACCCCGTCAGACGTAAGGAACGTCACGTCCTCGTAAGGCAGATTATAGTCGGCGGGAGTCGCTTCCCACTGGCGCTGCGGGTAATACACCAGCCGGTTGTTCAACCAATTCATGCCGCACACCACCAGAACCCATACCAGAGCGACGCGAGGGATGACCTCCGCGAACAATATCCGCAGCAGTCGCCAACCGTCCCACTTCATGGCAACCTTCAAACGGCGGAACCTGGAACCTGGAACACGGAACACGTCAAAAGCGGCCCCGAAACGACGGAACCGGGTTCCGCCTTCTGCTTTTCCACGCGTTCCTGGTTCCACTGTTCTTTAACGGGTTCCGCTGTTTCTCTTTTCCGGGTTCCGGGTTCCGCTGTTTCCCAACGGGTTCCGCCTTTTGCTTTTCCGGGTTCCGCCTTTTCCGGGGCGTCAGCCCTGCCAGGGGGTCTTATCGACTGTGGTTTCCGGTCGCGGCTCGATTACGGATGGGAGGGTCTCGTCAGCTACGGCGGCCAGTTGGTCCTCGGTGGGCTTGCCGACGTAGATGAGGCGTTTCATCGGGCATTTCTCGAAGGCCTGGGCGAACTGGTCGGGCTTGGCGGGGTCGTATTTCTCGTAGTCGATCCTCGGCAGGTTGTTCTCGACGGTGAACAGTCCGCTGAATCGTGTGCATGCCTTGCAGCCGATGCAGCCGACCTTGCAGACGGCCTTGACGTCCTTGCCGAAGTCGAGGTTGGCGCAGGCGACCACGAGCATCCGGTCGGCCTTGAAGGGCGCCATGGAGATGATGTGCCTCGGGCAGGCACGCTCACAGGCGCCGCAGCCGATGCACTTGTCGTAGTCGACCACGGCCAGGCCGTCGACCATGTGGATGGCGTCGAAGTTGCAGGCCGTGACGCAGTCGTCCAGGCCCAGGCAGCCGTAGGTGCAGCCCTGGACGCCGCTGACGAGGTTAGCGCCCGCACACGTCGGCTCGCCGTCGCGGTAGTCGTTTTTCTTGAGCCTCTCGTCGTGGCGGGCGCCGCAGTGTACGACGGGGCGGTACGGGAAGCTTGCCTGGAGGTCCAGGCCCAGCAGTTTGGCGATGGCGGCGGCACAGGCCGCGCCGCCGACGGGGCAGCGGTCGGGCGGGGCGCTGCCGGCGACGACGGCCTCGGCGTACTCGCCGCAGCCGACGAACCCGCAGCCGCCGCAGTTGGCGCCTGGCAGGATCGAGATCACCTGCTCGACGCGGGGATCGACCTCGACGTGGAAGGCCTCATTGGCCCAGCCCAGCATGTAGCACATGAACAGCGCCAGCACGAGCATCGTGCCGACCGCCAGCATGATAATCAGTGTTGCCATTTGCTATTTCCCGTTTGCACCGGCTGATTGGCGTCAGCGGGTTTATCTGCCGGCTTCTCGGCGGGCTTTTCAGCGGGCTTCCCGGCGGCCTGGGCTTGGAGCCCCAAAGCGGGGGCGGTCTTGGCGCCCATGCCCATCACGGTTTGAAGGTTCGTGTCGACGCCGGAGAATCCCAGGAACGCCATGGCCAGTATTCCCGCGACGATGAGCGTGATTCCCGGCCCGCGGAGGCACTTTGGTATGTCGCAGTGGTCGAGCTCCTCGCGTATGCCGGCCATGATAACGATTGCGATGGTGAAGCCCACCCCGCCGAAGACCGACATGGTCAGGGCCTGGCCGAGCCCCCACGACGTCTTGGGATCGGTAACGTACTTGAGGATTTCCAGGCAGGCGAAGAGGATCGCGCAGTTGGTGGTGATCAGCGGCAGGTACACGCCGAACGACTTGTACAGCGCCAGTTGGAACTTCCGCAGGTACATCTCGACGAGCTGCACCGACGCGGCGATGACGAAGATGTAGATGATGTAGCTGAGGATCGTCAGGTCGATGGTCGCGCCCGCCTTGGCGCCGCCGAGATGGAGCAGCCAGCCCGTCAGCGGCGCGCCGGGCTGAAGGATGAAGTACGTGATCGTCCAGCTAAGAAGCGCCGCGATGGCCATGACGAACGTGACGGCCGAGCCCATGCCGAAGGCCATGTCCACCCGTCGCGAGACGCCGATGAACGGGCATATGCCGATGAAGTAGTGCAGGACGAAGTTGTTGATGATCGCCGAGGTGATCGCGATAAGGATGATGTCGCCGAGTATTTCCATGTGCAGTCTCGTCCTTTGGCCTGGTCAGGCGACGGCTTTCTTTTTCTTGGCGGACCGGGCGGAAAGCAGGTTGAAGCCGCCCATAAGCAGCCCGAGCGTGATGAAGGCGCCCGGCGGCAGAAGCATGATGCCCCACCGCGGCCAGTATGCCTCGGGAATGATTGTGAAGCCGAACAGGCTGCCGTTGCCGATGATTTCCCGCACGATGGCGATGCTCGACAGGCCCAGCGTAAAGCCGATGGACTGGCCCACGGCATCGGCTGTGGCGGCGAGAACGCCCTGCTTGGCCGCGCATACCTCGCAGCGGCAGATGATGATGCAGTTGACGATGATCAGCGGGATGTACGGCCCGAGCTTGCCGCTCATCTCGAACATGAAGGCCGCCAGGACGCGGTCGGCGACGGTCACGAATGCCGCGATGGTCAGCGTGAAGACCAGGATCCGCAGGTGCGGCTTGAGCAGGCCGCGAATCAGGCTGGTGACGATGTTGGCGCAGATCAGCGTGAACGCCACGGCCCCGGCCATGGTCATGGCCTCTTTCATGCCGTTTGTCACCGCAAGCGTCGGGCACATGCCCAGCACCTGGCGGTAGGTCGGGTTCTCCGGCAGTATGCCGTTGATGAAACGCTCAAGTGGTGTCGGTCCGTCGAGTGCCATGGTCGGCTATTCCTTCTGAACTGGCCGGGACGTCGGGCCCTTCTTCAGGGCGTCGACAAGGGCGGTCCGCAGTTGCTTGCTCATCGCGTCGTTGACTATGTTGCAGACGCTCCGGCTGGAGATCGTCGCGCCGCTGACGGCCCCGATCATGTTGGAGCCCTTATCCGGCGTGGAGGTCGTGGCGGTCAGGGGCTCATCAGCCCGCAGGCCGTGGCGGAACTGCGTGAGGAAGCCCGGCTTGCCCTCGTTGCCTTCCTCGATCTTGTTGCCCAGGCCCGGCGTCTCCTTTTGGCTCAGGATGCTCAGCCCGGTAATGGTCCGGCATTCGGCGTCGACGCCTATGAGCAGCTCGATCTTGTCGGCGAAGCCCTGGCCCGAGGCCTTGATGACCCAGCCCAGCGGCTTGCCCGACTTGTCCATCGCCCAGAAGGCCTCATAGGTGGTCTTGAACTTGCCCTGGCCGACCTCGACCTCCACGGGCTTGTAGCGGGCGCTGACGGCGTTGTCCGCGCCGCTCACCAGCGTGCCGATCTTCCCGATGGTGGCGGCAAGCTTGTTGGCCTCGATGCGGGGCGCCAGCCACACGTCCACGCCCGCCAGCGTCCCGGCGAACGACAGCGACAGCAGAATAACAAGCCAGGCCTGTGAGATGTATTTGGCTTTCATGGTTCGTCCGCTCTCTGCTGCTCTTTCCTGTACCGAAAAGAAGCTCTTAGGTCCTAGCTCTTAGGTCCTAGCTCTTAGGTCCTAGCTCTTAGGTCCTAGCTCTTAGGTCCTAGCTCTTAGGTCCTAGGGTTGGCAGAGCCCTTATCTCTGTTCACGCGCCCTAGGAGCTATGACCTTCTGTTCTGTTCTTGCGCCCTAGGAGCTATGACCTAAGACCTATGACCTTCTGTTCTGTTCACTTTTCTGCCGCCGGGGCCGCTGCGGGACCGCCAAGGGGCGTCGGAATCGTCCACTGGTTGATAAGCGGCGTCAGGCCGTTCATTATCAGCACCGCGAACATCACGCCTTCGGGATAGTTGCTCAGCAGCCGAAACAGCATCACCAGCGCCCCGACGCCCAGGCCGAAGATGAACTTGCCCTTGGGCGTGATCGGGCTTGTTACAAGGTCGGTGGCTATGAAGAACGCCCCGAACATCAGCGCGCCAGCCAGCAGTTGGTAGCCCAGCGACATCTGCGAATGGCCCCAGATCTGCACGGGCAGTCCTATGGCCGTCGCTGCCAGCAGCACGCCGGCGGGGATTTGCCACGAGGCCGTCCCTCGCAGCAGCAGGAACAGCCCGCCGATCAGGCATGCCAGGGCGCTGGTCTCGCCCAGCGAGCCGTTGACGGTGCCCAGGAAAAGGCTGCCCAGCGAGGGCAGGTGCTCCTCCTGGGGCAGGAGCTTCTCGCCGGCGGCGAGCTTGTTGTCGACGGTCTTGCCCCACGTCATGGGAGTCGCCTGGGTAATGGCGTCGCCTGGATCCGCGACCTGCACGGGCGTCCCGTCAGGACCAATGTTCTGGATAGGCTTCAGGACGTACCCGCTTGCCCCGACCGCCCCGGCGAAGGCGAGCATCACAAACGCGCGCCCCACCATCGCGGGGTTGAAGATGTTCTGCCCAAGCCCGCCGAAGATCACCTTGCCGATCCCGATGGCCACGAAAGCGCCGATGACGCCGACGTACCACGGCGCGGTCCCCGGCAGCGAAAGCGCGAGGATCAGCCCCGTCACGGCCGCGGAGCAGTCGTGAAGCGTGACCTTCTTGCCTCGCAGCGTGGTAAAGAACGCCTCGGCAAAAAGCGCCGAGATCATGCAGATGACTATCTGCCGGACGGCGTGGAGCTTGAACACGTAGATCGACACGGCGACCACCGGCGCCAGCGCGATCAGCACGTCGGCCATCATCTTCCGGGTAGTCCGGGCCGAGTCGAACGTGTGCGGGCTCGGCGCGACGTGGAGGACGGGCGCCTTGGACTGCTCCCGCGCATCCGCCGGACCGGCCTGTTGGGTTGCCCCGGATACTTCTGCCATCTGGTCTTCCTATTACCTGCTACCTATAACGGGCTACTCCCGACGTACATCGGGACCCTGCTCGCTGAAGCGAGCAGGCCTCAACTGCCGGTTCCGGGTCCTGCTTCCAGGTTCCGGGTTCCGTCTTTTCTCGTCCGACTACCTACTACCCTGCTCGCTGAAGCGAGCAGGCCTCAATTACCAGCCTCTGGTTCCCGGTTCCAGGTTCCACTTTCTCCCGCTGTTCCGTGTTCCAGGTTCCGTGTTCCAGGTTCCGCCTTTTGCAGTTCCCGGCTACCAGCTACTGACTTGGCAATTTCGTCTTGCCCATGCGGATCAACTGCACCAGCGGAATGGCAGCCGGGCAGGTGAACGCGCAGCAGCCGCACTCGATGCACGCCGGCATGTGATACTTGCGGGCCAGGTCCCAGTCACTGCCGCGGGCCGCGACTGCCAGCTTGCTGGGAACCAGGTTCAACGGGCACGTATCCACGCACTTGCCGCAGCGAAGGCAGTTGGTTTCCTCGGCCTTTGCCACGTCCCGATCCGTCAGCGCCGTAATGCCGCTGGTGCCCTTGGTGACCGGCGTGTCCAGGTCGCCCAGCGCGAAGCCCATCATAGGCCCACCGGCGATTACCCGCGCGGCCTCGGGTCTAAGCCCGCCGCAGAAATCGATCAGCTCGCGGTAACTGGCGCCGATAGGCGCCAAGACGTTCGCCGGCCTGACCACGCCCGCGCCGGTGACCGTCACGATACGGTGGGTCAGCGCCTTGCCCCGAACGACCGCCCGCGCTATTGCCGCGGCCGTGGCCACGTTCACCACCATCACGCCCACGTCCAGCGGCAGCCCGCCCGTCGGCACGGCCCGGCCGGTGATGGCGTATATGGCCTGCCTCTCGCCGCCCTGGGGGTACTTGGTGGGGACGACGGCGACCTCGATGGGCGTATTTGCCGCGGCCTGGCGCATCGCCTCGATGGCCCGGGGCTTGTTGTCCTCGATGACGGCGATGATCCGCTGAGCCCCGTTGGCCCTGGCCGCCAGCAGCCCGCCGCAGATCACGGCGTCGGGGAACTCCAGCATCAGCCGGTAGTCGGCCGTCAGGTACGGCTCGCACTCGCAGCCGTTGAGCAGCAGCGTGTCGATGGGCTTTTTCTCGTTGCGCAGCAGCTTGACGTGCGACGGGAAGGCCGCGCCGCCCAGGCCGACTACGCCGGCTTCGCTTGCGGCGTCGGCGATCTTCTTGGGCTCGAACCGCGAAACGTCCATCGGCCAGCGCCCGCCGTACACATCGTCCAGCAGGTCCGCGCCGGCCAGGGGCTGTGCCTCGGCCGCGACAATCGGCACGGCCTGGACTCTCCGCCCGTTGGGCAGCGTCACCGCGCAGCCCAGGCCCACCTTGCCGGAGATGCTGGCATGCACGGCGGCGGATATGAACCCGGCCGGCTTGGCGATCATCTCGCCCATCTGGACGTCCTGTCTGGGCTTGACCAGCGGCTCGGCCGGGGCGCCGAGGTGCTGGACCAGCGGGATCGTCACCTGCTTTGGGGTCGGCAAAACCTCCAGCGGCGAGTCCTGGGAGAACTCCTTGTGCTCCGCCGGATGCACGCCGTGCGGGAACGTGCCTGCCCCGCGCGACGATTTTGTAGAGGTTGTCATACCTTCTCCTTGGCCGTTCGACCGATCAGCCGGGCCGCAACCACGCCCGCCAGAAGCCCCGCCGCCAGGCCGCCAAACGCGCCGTAAAACTGATGCGTCCGCCCTGCACCGGCCAGGACAGCCCCCGCCGCCGCCGCCGCAAGGGGCAGCAGGAACGCGCACGCCGACGATGCCACCAGCACCCAGCCGCTCAGCCCGCCAGGCTGCTGGCCGCATTGCTCGAGGGCGCTGCACTTTGGGCATCCGCCGCCGCAGACTGAAGTGTCTTTCAGGGCCAAATCACTCACGCAAATATCTTCTAAGAACGTCCATCCCGCCAAACATCGCCAAACAGGGACGGGACATTGCGCCATAGTAGGTCAATGGAAAATCGCAGTAAAGACCTTTCCGGCCGGCAAGACCTTTCCGGCCGGCAATGCAAGAGCGCAAACACCGCACCACCGCCGCCGCCGCGTGAGTGCCCGGGCGTGGACAGCAACATAGGTCTTATAGGACCTATAGGACCTATAGCTGAGCGCCCGCGCGCGGACAAATTGCCAAATCGCAGGCGCCAGACAGCGCCCACGGCACACGCCCCCCTTGCCCGTCAGCCGATCATGCCCTATAACAGGCCCCCGTGAGCGACGAGACGCCGGAACAACTCGACACGCCCGCGATGCGGCAGTACCGCGCCTTCAAGGAGCAGTACCCCGACTACATCCTGATGTTCCGCATGGGCGACTTCTACGAGATGTTCTACGAAGACGCCAAGAACGCCTCGCGGATACTCGGCCTGACGCTGACCAGCCGCAGCAAGGGCCCCACGGCCGTGCCGCTGGCGGGCATTCCCTACCACGCGCTGGACAGCTACCTGGCCAGGCTGGTGAACGCCGGCTGCCGCGTGGCGCTGTGCGAACAGGTCGAGGACCCCAAGCTTGCCAAGGGCCTGGTCAAACGCGACGTTACCCGATTGGTGACCCCCGGCACGCTGACCGACGAGAGCCTGCTCGAGCAGCGCGAGGGCAACTATCTGGCGGCTGTGTTCGCGCCCCCTGCCGGCGGCAAGACCCCCAGGCGCAGCGGCGCGGCGGCCCCTGGCGGCGCATCCGCCGGCCCGGCCTGCCAGTTGGCGGCGGACGGCTCAGTCGGCATCGCCTGGGTCGAGCTTTCCAGCGGGCAGTTCACCGCTATGCTCGCCCCGGCCGACCACGTCATCGACGAGCTTATCCGCATTCACCCGGCCGAGGTGCTACTGCCCGAAGGCTCCGCGATGGACACCCCCAGCGCCCGCGAGGCCCTCCGCCAGGCCACGGGCGCCACGCCCACCAGCCGCCCGCCGTGGGCGTTCGACGCGCACGCCGCCACCGAGACGCTGCACGACCATTTCGGCGCACGCACGCTGGAGGGCTTCGGATTCGACGGGTGGGATGCGTCGATCTCGGCGGCAGGGGCAATCATCGAGTACCTGCGCGAAACACAGAAGACCGCCCTTGGCCACATCCGCTCGCTGGGGCGATTCGACCGCAGCGACCACCTGCTCATCGACGGCAACACGCTGCGATGCCTGGAAGTCCACCGCACGCTGCGGACAAACCGCCGCGAGGGCAGCCTGCTTGCCTGCATCGACAACACCGTCACCGGCATGGGCGCCCGGCTGCTGGAACGCTGGCTGACGTTCCCGCTGGCACGCTACAGCGCCATCGTCGCGCGCCAGGACGCCGTCGAGGAACTCGTGGGCGACCGCAGGCGCCTCTCGGCCGCGCGGGAGATGCTCCAGCAGGTCGGGCAGATCGACCGCATCGCCGCGAACATCGCCCTGGCCCGCGTCCGCCCGCGGGAGCTGGTAACACTGGGCCAAAGCCTGGCTGTGCTGCCGAAGCTCTCCGCGGCGCTGGGGCAGTGCCAGGCCGAGCTTGTGGCGCATCTTCGCCCGAACCTGCTGGGCCTCGACGACGCGGCGGCGCTGATCGCCCGCGCGATCGACCCGGACTGCCCAAGCGTCGTCCGCGATGGCGGCGTGATCGCGCGGGGCTTTGACGCCGAGCTCGACCGGCTGCGGAGCATCGGCCACGACGGCCAGAGCTGGCTGGCGAGCTACCAGGCCGAGCAGGCCCGCCGGCTGGGAATACCCAACCTCAAGGTCGGCTTCAACAAGGTCTTCGGCTACTACATCGAGATCACCAACACCAACGCCGACAAGGTGCCCGCCGACTACGTCCGCAAGCAGACGCTCAAGAACGCCGAGCGCTACATAACCGACGCGCTGAAGCACTACGAGTCCGAGGTCCTGACGGCCGAGGAAAGGGCAAAGGCGCTCGAGGCCGACATCTTCGAGCAGGTCCGCCAGCAGCTCGCCGAGCACCTGCCGGCCTTGCAGGCCGCGGCCCAGGCGGTCGCGACGCTGGACGTGCTTGCCTGCCTGGCCCAGACGGCCGTCGACCGCGGCTATCGCCGCCCGGCGATCACGCAGGAAAACGTCCTGCACATCGTCGGCGGCAAGCATCCGGTGCTGGCCGAGCAACTCAAGGAGAAGTTCGTCCCCAACGACGTCCACATGGAGCACAAGAACAACCGCCTGCTGGTAATCACCGGGCCGAACATGTCCGGCAAGAGCACGTACATCCGGCAGGCGGCCCTGCTGACGCTGCTGGCGCAGACGGGCAGTTTCATCCCGTGCGAGGAGGCCGCCATCGGCCTGGCCGATCGCATCTTCACCCGCGTCGGGGCAGCCGACGAGCTGACTCGCGGCCTGTCCACGTTCATGCTGGAGATGGTCGAGACAGCCAACATCCTCAACAACGCCACCGCCCGCTCGCTGGTGATCCTCGACGAGGTCGGGCGGGGCACCAGCACGTACGACGGGCTTGCCCTTGCCTGGGCCATCAGCGAGCACATAGCGCTTCGCATAAAGTGCCGCACGCTTTTCGCCACGCACTATCACGAACTGACGGAGCTTGAGAGCGTCCTTGACGGCACGGAGAACCTCAACGTCGCCGTGCGGGAGTGGGCAGATGAGGTGATCTTCCTTCACAAGATCGTCAAGGGCGGCACGGACCGCAGCTATGGCGTACACGTCGCCCGGCTCGCCGGGGTGCCCAGGGACGTCATCGACCGCGCCAAGAGCCTGCTGCCCCAACTCCAGGCCCACCTGGCCGAGGGGCTGGACATGCCCGAACTGGCCGAGAGAGCCAAACGCGCCGCCGCCCAGCACGACCTCTTCGCCGACCCGGCCACCAGAGCCGCCCGCGAGATAAAGTCCGCCGACCTGGACAACCTGACGCCAATGGCGGCCCTGGACCTGCTCAGGAAGCTCAAGGCGGAACTGTAGCAGGGACCTGCCTGCCGACAGGCAGGTGCAGGGGACCTGCCGGCAGGCGGGGGCAGGGGATACGGATGTTTGTGGCAATGATGGATGCGGAATCGCATAATGTGTCCGTAGATTCTCTCTGACAAGAGCATCGAGAAGCGAAGCCCTTGGAGTGCGGTGTCGAGTCCCGGCGCGCCGGGACGAACACACCGCTTTGGGTCGGCAGCGGAAGAACCTTTACAAACGCCACCATGCGTATCGGGCACGGACGGATTTCTCCGAGCCTCTGAGCGAACTCAAAACACAAGGGGCCGGCGGGCCAAAGCGGCGAGGGCGCCCCGACTTCGTCGGTGCTTGTCGCCGCACTCCAAGGGCTTGCGCGTTACCGTAATGCATGGGCAATCGACAATGACCGTCACATTCCGTGATGACGATAAAATAGTAAGGTGTCCCCAGTTTCTTAGTTTCTTGACTGCTATTCCATTGCGGCTTTCGCGGCCTTAAGCTTTTCCGCTTCGGCCGCTTTCTTCTTTTCCCAATCGCTCTTGGCTTTCTCAAACGGCTCCTTCAGTTTGGCGATTGTTGCTTCAGCTTCCTTGATGCGGCGCTCGATGTCATCCAGCTCCAGCTCTTTCGTGATCTTCCCATGCACCTGCCTTGCGGCATCCTTTTCGAGCATTCCTTGCGGCGTGGGAAACTTCACCGGCGTATCTTCCAGGATCCAATCGTCGCTGCGTTGCGTGGCAATGGGAATCTGCCGGCCGTTGGTGATGTTCGCCATGGGGTTGCGGGCCCAGGCGTATCGGTAGGCCACGGGCTCGGCAACAAACGGGCTGCTCAGAACCAGGATGTCGCGAGAGTAGACCGGCCGGTTGCGGTTGTCCTTGGCGCCGTCCGTGTACCAGTTGACGTCGGCGGGGTAGAAGCGCCGGTCTTTGCCGGCAATGGCGAAGCCCACCAACTTGTCGCTGCTCTCATCTTTCATTTTCACGGCGGTGCTCATGGTCAACCGGATCGCGCCGTCGGCGACCTTGACTTCCTTGATCGACGGCGGAAGCCAGTACTCGTCAGCGTCCCGACCTGTTATCAGTCCGTATTGCGTTACAATCGCCCACTTGGCGGCCCGTTCGCCGACCGGAATCTTGATCTGAGGGTGATAGAAGCTCTTGCGCTGGTCGAAACTGCTGGCGTAGCCGATGTTCTTGTCGCCGGCGTCGTGGAGATCGCGGAACGTCCTGTACTGGGCCTCCCGGATTAAGGCGCCGACGTCGTACATCGGGGTGAGGTAATTCTCCAGCGTCTGCGGCTCGCCGGCCGTGCAGAGTGAGATGATGCAGAACGGCATCTGCGGAACGCCGAACGTATTCCGCCAGGCGGTGATCATCTTCCCGAACACCTGGTAGTACATCCGCGCCCCGGCTGAACCGTTGAAGCAGTTGTTGAAGCCCTGGTGAAAAACCGCCCCCTTGACCGCCAGGCCGCCGAGGGGCTTGATCACGCTGGCATAGCGGCAGCCCGGACGGTTCTTGTCGGCGACAGGCCCGGACCTCAGGTCCGTCGGTGCGGGCTGGGTCTTGCCCTTCTCCTTCATCTTCTCCTTGTTGGCGTTGTAGCTCTCAATCCGCTTTTTCAGGTCGGCCTGAGGATCGTAGGCGGCGATCTTGTCATCCCATTCCTTGAGCATTTCCCGCGTTTCCTTGCCGTCGATCTTCCGCAGCACATCCTCGGGCGTCCACGTCTCGACCGTGGTCCCGCCGGCGGACGCGTCGATCAGCCCGATCGGAACCTGGCTGGCCATGAACAACCGCCGCCCGAACACGTAGCCGATGGCGGAGAACTCCTTGACGGTTTCGGGGGAACAGACATCCCAGTCGCCCTTGCGGAAATGCCTGCCGGACCAGTCGCTCCACTCGTACAGGCGGTCGAAGCTCCTGACCGAGGCGAATCCCTTTCCATTCGGCATAGTCAGCAACCGAATCTGCGGGAAGTTGGCCGAAACAACCTCCAACGCACCGTCGTCAACGTTGGTGATGGGGAATTCCATGTTGCTCTGGCCGCCGAGCAGCCAGACGTCGCCGATCAGGATATTCTCCAGCGTCAGCGTCTTGCCTGCCGCCTTGATCGTCATGATCTGCGGCACGTCGGTGGCGGGAAACGGCTGAATGGTGACCTGCCAGGATCGGTCGGCCGCGGCCTTGACGCTCACCTGCCGCCCGGCGAACGTCACGGTAACCTCCTCGCCAGGCTCGGCCCAGCCCCATATGTTCAGGGGTTTGTCGCGCTGAAGCACCATGTTCGTCTGAAAGACATTGCTGACGCACAACCCCTGGCCGATCGCGGGGACGTCGACCACGTCCTCTCTGGGCATGGCCTTCTTGGCATCCGCGGCCTTTGCTGCGCCGCCGGCGAGCAGGGCCGGCAGTAAACACGCCAAAATCATTCTTCTGAACATGGTATCCACCTTTTCTTGTAGTAACCGTTCAGGCCCATTGGGGCCTGTGATGTCTGCCTGCCCGGCAACACGCCCGGCGGCAGAACACCAACTCTTCAATTCAGTTCATACAATACACGCTCCGTGCCGTCTTGTAAGCACTTTCTCCACAAGTAATCTGGGGAGACCTTACTCTTTTCCCATCTCCCTCAGTCCGTCCGGCCAGGCTCAAATCCTATCCGCCCGCCGGCGCTTGAACTGCTGAGGAAACTCAAGGCGGAACTGTGAGGCGGCATCAGGCATACCGGCTTGCAAAGATCATGAACACGCTCGATGTCCACGTGTAGGCCGTGTCGTAATGGCCGGCGCCCGTCTTGGCGTCGAAGTTCTCGTAGAAGCCGTTGTCCACACACATCCTGCAGAATGCCCGGACAATGGTCTTGGCCAGCTCGTCCTGGCCGATATCAAGCAGGCCGGTCACGATCAGCATGGTCGACGGCGCCCAGATCGGGCCGCGCCAGTAACCGTTTTCCATGTACTTGACGCTGCTGAGCTTCTCGGTGGCCAGTCCCCAGGGCGTAAGGTGCTCCCGGATCCGCGCGACCAGGGCGGTCCGGACATGCTCGGGCAGGCGACGGCCCAGCACCATGGGCATGCAGGTGATCAGGCTTTCGCACTCCACGATCTCCCCGCAAGGGCGCCGCAGCCCGACAAAACGGTCCCGCTTCCACAGCGTCTCAACGAGCGCCTTGAGCATGCCGTCGCTTCGCTGCCGCCACACAGCGGCGTGGGCTTCATTGTTGATGGCGTGGGCGATGTCGGCGAGGACTTCGAGCTGCAAAACCAGATAGGCCGCCAGGTCAGGCGTAACCACCGGAACGCCCTGGTCAAAGATGGTGGAATTGTCCCAGCCGCTGTCGAACCCGTGGGTGTAGAACGGCAGGACGTCGCCGGGCCAGGTCCAGTGATTGCACAGCCAGTCGCTCCACTTCGACAAATACTCGTAAGCCTCGATCAGCCGTTCGGGCGTCATCATCCCGGGATTCTCATCCCATATCCGGCGGAACCCCCAGCCGTGGACCGGCGGGTTCGCGAACGTATATCTGATGTCCCGATCGTTCATGCTGGATGGGCACTTGCCATACGCATCCTGCCTGTCCGACATGACCATGAACTGATCCCACGCGAGGTCAGGGTTGTGCCGGCAATGCGCCATGGCATTAAACACGTGATCCCAGTGGTACACATTGCACATGCCCATCTTGGACATCAGCATGGTCCGGCGAGTCAGATAGCCGACCGGGTCCACCGTCGCCGACCAGTTCACGTACCCGGCCAGGTCGCGGGCAGGCTCGTACTGGGGCGCCACTTCGGGCAATCCCTTTGTCCACTGGGCATATTCGTGAGCAACTTCCTCACGGCATGCGTCGAAGGCGGGGCGCTCTCGCCGGATCCACGTCGTTGCGAACTCATCGATCGCCGCCTCAAACGTGTCGTCGCCCTCGGGGGCGAGCACCGCGACCATGCGGCTGGATTCATGGCAGAACCCCTTGCCCTTCTCCCAGGGCGCGTCAACACTCAGTTTTCCGCTGAGCCTTTCAAGGGCGAGCTGCACGCCGTGGCACGACATGTTGAATCCCCAGACGCCGCCGGGAAGCTCGCAGGCGGTTGTCCATCGCTCCTTTGGCATTTCGAGTCGCAGCGAGACGCCCCGGCCGCGCACGCGAACCGTGCCCTTGCCCGAGATCACGAACGCCACCTCGCCCCCGCCCGCGGGCTTCAGGGTGAGCTGGCTGGGGGTTGCGTGCGTCTCGAACTCAATCGCCTCGCCGTCCCGGACCGGATCAATCCGGAAGGCCCGCGGGCTCTTGCCGTGGTGCGTGTGCAGGTACAGCCCCTTGCCCAGCTCGCCCCAATCAATGATCGATAGCGAGAAGTAGGAACCGAACCGGCTGAACGGGCATTTGCTGATATCAAACTGTAAAGACATCGCCATTTCCCAATCTCTATACGCTAAGGTTGTCGTAGAAGGCCTCGTCGAGGCCGTGATAGGGAGGAAAAGGTGTCATGAACCTTTTCTCTACGATGATCTCGCCGCCGGGGCGTTTGGCTATGTCGCTCATCTGCCATCTCCGGAGAATCTGGAAGCAAGATACCGCTCTTCCATCTTCAAGGCCACGCGATGTTCCGTGCCCGCCGTCTTCATTCCCCAGCCAGTCTCACCGTCACGGTCGTACCCGTCGCGGGGGTTGAGGTTATCTCGACCTGGCCGCTGTGGCGGCGGACTATTTCGCGGACGATCGCCAGGCCAAGGCCCGTGCCGCCGGTTGCGCTGGCGCGGGATGGGTCGGCGCGGTAGAAGCGGTCGAACAGCCTGCCCAGGGCCTCGTGCGGAATTAGCCCGCCCTCGTCGTGGACCGCCACGGCCACGCTCGAATCGTCCCCGGCCGAGATCGACATCGTGACAATCCCGTCATGCGGGCCGTGGGCAAGGGCGTTGTCGATCAGGTTGCGGAACAACTGGGCAAGCTCATCGGCGTCGCCGCGAACCGTCGTTGCCGGCATGTCCGTGCAGATGACCCTCGCCCTGCCGGCGGGCAGCGCCGCGTTGGCGGCGGCGGCGAGGTCAGCGAGCAGCTCATCCAGCCGCAACTGCCGGTGCTGCCAGGGCGAGTCGGACTCATCCATCCGGGCCAGCGCCAGCAATTGCCTAATCAGCCTGTCCATCCGGTCGAGGTCGCCGAGGGTCTCCTCGATGGCCTGGCGGTACTGCTCGGCCTGCCTGGGCCTGGAGACAGCCGCCTGGAGCGTGCTCTTGGCCGAGGCCAGTGGCGTCCGCAGTTCGTGCGAGGCGTCGCCGGTGAACTCCGTCTGCCTTCGCATCGCCGCGTCGAGCCTGGCGAGCATATTGCCAAGGGCATCGACGAACGGCCTAAGCTCCGCCGGCGGGTGAAGGTCCTCCAGGTGCGCGCGGCCGAGGTCGTGGTGGGTGATCGTCCGCAGGCGCTGGGCCGTCCGCGCCACGGGCCGCAGCGACCACAGGACGATCATCACGCCCAGCGCCACCGCCCCGGCAGTGACGCCCGATGCAATCACCAGCAGCAGGTTGAGAAACTCGCGCAGATCGTGGCGTGCCCGCGCGCTGGACAGCGCCACCAGCACGTTGACCACCTCCCCGTCGTCCTCTTGGCGCGACCATGCGACGCGGTACTCCCGGCCATCACGCCCGGCATCGAAGAAGACCGTCTGCCCGGGCTGCGGCGGGCTGACGGCCTGGAGATCCCACATCCAGGCCCTGTCAGCGTCCCCGCGCGATGACGATGCGTAGAGGTCCTTGTCCGACCCATCCATCCACACGCGGTAGCGGCCTGCCCGTTTGAGTGCGGCGTTGCCGGTGATATTGCGGATCTCCTCCTGGGCCTCGGATGGGTCTTCCATTGCCGCCAGTACGCCGCTGACCATCGCTCTCAGCGTGCTTTCGAGGTTGCCGCGCATGGACCCCGCCACCTCGTGGTACGCCACGCCGCAGACCGCCGCCGTCGCCGCCACCAGCACCAGCGCCACCAGCAGGCTGATCCGCCACTTGAGGGGAACGGGATTCAACGCGAGACATCCTCCAGCATGTAGCCCTGCCCGCGCATGGTGTGTATGACCGGACCGCCCCCGCGCGCCGACAGCTTGCGCCGCAGTGAGAAAATGTAGACCTCCACCACGTTGGAAAACCTCTCGCTCTCGAAGTCGTAGAGCCGCTCCAGGATCTCCTCCTTGCTGACCACCTGCCCGCCGCGAAGCGCCAGGTACTCCAGCAGCCTGTACTCCATCGCCGGCAGGGTGATCACCTTGCCGCCCCACATCACGCGCCGGGCGGCAGTGTTGACCACCAACTCGCCAACGCGGATTTCCGGGCTTGGCCTGTCGTACGCGCGGCGGACCAGCGACTTGCAGCGGGCGACAAGCTCGCCCATGTCGAACGGCTTGGTGACGTAGTCGTCCGCGCCGGCGTCGAGACCCGCGACGATGTCGCCCCCGGCGTCGCGGGCCGTGAGAACCAGAACCGCCACGCTCTTGCCCGCCTGACGAAGCCGCCGGAGAATCTCCCGACCGCCGATCTTCGGAAGCATCAGGTCCAGAATGATCAGGTCGTACGGGTTGGTCATCGCCATGTGCAGACCATCCTCGCCGTCGGCGGATATGTCCACGGCAAAGGACGCCTGCTCGCCGAGCACCGTCGCTATGTTGCGCGCGAGCCGGTGCTCATCCTCTATGATCAACACTCGCATGTCTTCTCATCGCCTCCCAGCCAGGGCTGCCGACGCAATGATACCCGTTCACCGGCACTCAAGTCCAACCCGGACCGGCCGGCATATCGCCGCCTGGAAACAACGGTGCGGCTGATTTTCCTGGGTTTTCCCCGACGACGTGTATAACATTTCAGGACGCGGGCAATTTGCCCGCCGCCGTGGCCTGCCGTTCCACAGGTCGGACAGGCATGGATTTGGCGATCTGGAGACCCGAAGAATGACCCGAAGGCCAAAATCCGGGCAAAGAAGGAGCGTGTCGCATGATCAACAATGGTAAGAGTGGTGGTAAGAACAAGGGAACGACTCGGTTTGCCGTTCAGCCTGCGCGGAAAGTCAATGAAGTCCTGCTGGCCGGCACATTTAACGACTGGAAGCCGGAGAAAATGGCCAAGCAGAAGGATGGTACTTTCGCCGCCAGCAAATCATTGGCCCCCGGCGACTACAAGTACAAGTTCGTCATCGACGGGCAGTGGGTGCCCGACAGCAGCAACCCCCGGCACGTGCCTAATCCCTACGGCTCGGTGGACTCCGTCATCCACGTCAGTAAGTAGCTTCCGCAGCCGGCAAAACGGGGCATTGAACCAGGAACCCGGAACCGGGGGAAACGGCGGAACCAGGAACCTGGAACCCGGAACTGATGACTTCGCCGCGACCACGCGGCGCCAGGATTCCAGGTTCCTTGTTCCGCCGTTTCTTCTTCCCGGCTACCGGCTACCGGGTTCCGGGTTCCGGGTTCCGGGTTCCATGTTCCGCTTTTTCTTTTCCCGGTTCCGCCGTTTCTTCGCCCCGTCTACTGGCTACTGGATACCGGCTACCGACTACCACCTTGGCTCCTCGAAGGGATGGTGGAAGCCCGTGTCCTTCGGCTTGGGCAGCGTTTTGATAACCGCGGCCGCGAAATCCAAATCCGCCTTCGTGGTTATCTTGATGTTCCGCGGGTCGCCCATCACAACGCTCACCGGATGGCCGATGGCCTCGACGAGGCCCGCGTCGTCGCTCGCCGATTTGCCCGAGGCGTAGGCGGCCAGCAGCACGTCGGTGCGGAAGACCTGCGGCGTCTGGGCCTCCCATAGGTCATCCCGGCTGACGGTCTCGTCGATCACCCCGGCCGCCGACACCTTTTTCAGCGTGCCATGCACCGGATAGGCCAGGATGGCTGCGCCGGTCTTGGCCGCCTCGGCGAAGACATTGTCGATCCACGGCTGGGCGATGCACGGGCGGACGGCGTCGTGTACGCAGACGAGGTCAGCCGCGGGATCGAGTTGGGCCAGCGCGGCGCGGACGGAGTCCGTCCGAGTGGCGCCGCCCTGGACGATCTTCACGCCCATGAACCCCAGGTTCGGCCCGAAACGGCTCTTCAGGCCGGGCATGTCCGCCTGGCTGACCACGAGCATGGTCTGGCAGACATCCTCTCGCGACGTGAAGGCCTCCAGCGTGCGGAGGAACACCGGCTGATCGCCGCCGATCCGCTCGAATATCTTGTTCTGCCTGCCCCCGTACCGCTTGCCCGCCCCCGCCGCCGGCACTATCACCGCTACCTTCGCCATCGATCCATCTCCCAGAGGATTCCGCACATTCCGCGGCCGCATTCTACCCGCCGCCCAGGGGCAGAGGCTCATCCGCAGATTACGCAGATTTCGCAGAGGCATTCTACCCGCCGCCGCCCCCCGCCCGCAACGGCGCGAAGCGCCATTCGAGGTGGCGATGAAATGGCCGGGGGGTTCCACCCAAAAGAGACGCTCCACAAGGGAGCGTCGGGCCGGCGATGCTATCGCCGGGGGGGCTACTAATTCATTATACGCATCGACCATCAGGGTAGGTTCGTTTAGCCTTTTTGTCAAGCCCTAATGGCCCTAATGGGACTAAAAATCTACTGATAGACCGGGTATATATTTTCTTATGGTCCGTCCTTGCGTTTTCAGAGGGACCCGTATATCATTGGGCGCATACTTAAGAAGAAGCGTACCGAGGCAGAACCACATAACGAGAACATAGCATAGCCAAGTACAAGCAGCACCCCGCCGGCAGGCCGCCCATCGCGGCGGTTACAATACGAGTGTGAAGTTGCGGCAGGGATGACACCTGTTGGCAAGTACTTGCGAGAGCCGTAGCTGCTTCGGCACTGCACCTGTGCGGAAGGTACACTGATGATGAAGAAAAAACCCAAACTCAAGGAACTGGCGCCTCCCGAAGGAGCAAAGGGCCGTAAGCCGGCGGACCGTTGGACGCTGGCGCTGGTCAAGGAGGGCTTTACGCCCGTTTCCAACTTCTTTCTGGCCCACTACCACGACCTCAAGCCTGAGATCACGCATGGAGAGGCCATGCTCATCATCCAGTTGATGTCATTCAAGTGGGATGCCGACATGCCGTACCCCAGCTACAAGACGTTGGCGAAGCGAATGCTGCTCAAGGACGCACAGGCGAGAAGCTTGGCACGGGGCCTGGAGAGGAAGAGATACCTCCACCGGCACGTTCGGATCAACATGCCGAATCTCTTTGACCTGAAGCCGCTGTTTGGGGCGCTTGAGAAGTTACGGAGCGAGAGAATCGCCGAGGAAACCGCGGCGGGAAAGAAAGGGGCTGTGCGATGACGGAACGAGTGATTGCGTACGTGGATGGATTCAACCTCTACTACGGTCTGCGGGAGCAGGGGTGGCGGCGCTTTTACTGGCTCAACATCCGACGCCTGATCGAGGGGTTGTTGAAGTCAAACCAGCAGTTGATATCGACGAAGTACTTCACGTCCTTGGTTTCCCCCACCCCTTCGGACCCCGACAAGAACCGGCGCCAGGTTGCCTACCTGGATGCTCTTCGGACCATCCCGGACTTCCGCATCATCTACGGACACTACCTCCACAACATGCAGAAATGTCGGAAGTGCGGAGCGACATGGATAGTCCCAGAGGAAAAAATGACGGACGTGAACATCGCCACTGAGTTGATGGTGGACGCCTTCCAGGACTCGCTCGATACCGCCCTGGTTGTCTCCGCAGACAGCGATCTTAGTGGGCCGATAGAAGCTGTTCATCGGCTCTTCCCTGGCAAGAGGGTTGTCGTTTTCTTCCCCCCGGGGCGTTCATCAAAGCGTCTCATGCAAGTTGCGCACGCATTCGTCAAGATTCGCCGCAACACGCTGGCTCAAAGCCAGTTCCCGGATCAAGTCAATGCACCGGCCGGCGTCGTGATTCATCGGCCGACAACTTGGAGGTGACGTGGCTGTTGGTCGGCTCAAAGGGCTGGTTGCCGACTTACGCCCGGCCATCAATCCCTTGCAAACCCGGCCAAAATGCCGCAGAATGCGAACTGGCGCGGCACTGCTGGTGGGGTGTCCGAGTGGTCGAAGGAGGCGGTCTTGAAAACCGCTGTACGCGGAAGCGTACCGTGGGTTCGAATCCCACCCCCACCGTTTGGGCCTGCCATCCGGCAGGCGAAGTAGCCGGTAGCCGGTTTACCCAGAGCGAAGTCGAGGCGGTAGCCGGGAAAAGCAAGAAGCGGAACCCGTCGGGAAAAGCGGAACCTGGAACCCGGAAAGCAATATCCGGAACGTGGATCCGCTTTCCTGCCCGCCGCGCCGCTGTAAAAGCCGCTCAGGAGAGCGGCGTTCCCTGCATATAAGTCCTATAGAACCTATAAGACCTATGCATTTGTTCCTACCGCCCCGGCCTTTGGCGCGGCCCTGGGTTCGGACGTTGGCGCGGCGTGGGGCGTTGCCGGGGCGGTCCCGGCCGGCGGGCTCTGGGCGCGGATGTTGACCCACGTGGCCACGTTGCCGCGGGCGACGCCGATTCGCACGGCCTGGCCGGCGGCGGCTTCTTCGAGGATCACGCCCAGAGATTCCATGTCCACCACGTAGGCCGTGCCAACCTGGAAGACGACGTCCTTGAGTCGCAGGCCGATAAGCTCAGCCGGGCTGGCCCCGTCGATTCCGACGACCATCAGCCCATGATCCATCGGCAGGCGCAACTCGCGGGCGGACTCGGGCGTTACTTCCTTGAGCGTCATTCCGAATAGTTTGCGGGCCAGGAGGTTGCCGTTGGGCTTCGGCTTGGCCAGGATGTCCACGGTGACGTTGACGGCCTTTCCGTCGCGCTGGCACTCCAGGTACGCCTTGGCCGGCGCACCGAGGGCGAGCATCTCGCAGGTGAAGTCCGGCACCTGTGCAAGGCCGCGTCCGTTGAGAGCCCGCAGGCGATCTCCGACCTTGAGCTTGCCATCGGCGGGTCCGCCGGCCCTGATGGCCGTCACGCGAAGCTCATCGCCGGCGGGGCCGTGGCGCTGCTGGACAGTGGCGCCGAAGTCCGCGCGGTTGATCCGCTCGAAGTTCAGCAGCATGGGGAACAGTTCCATGAGCTTGTCGACGGGGATGGCGAAGCCGATGTTCTGGGCGTCGGCGCGGATGGCGGTGTTGATGCCGACGAGTTCGCCGCGGACGTTCAGCAGCGGCCCGCCGCTGGAGCCGGGGTTGATCGGCGCGTCGGTCTGGATCAGCCCGGTGTACTTGACGCCCTGGGCGAACTCGAGCTCGCGGTCCAGGGCGCTGACGATTCCGCCGGTCACCGTGTGCGACAGGCCCATCGGGTTGCCCACCGCCAGGACCGTCTCGCCGACCATCAGGTCGTCGCTGCGGCCTAGCGGCAGGTGCGGCAGCGAAACGCCCTTGGGCGGTTCGATCTTCAGCACGGCCAGGTCGTGGTCAGGATCGGCGCTGATTACACGCGCGGGGTACTTGGAGTTGTCCGACAGCGTCACGGCGATTTTCGTGGCCCGGCTGACAACGTGGGCGTTGGTGACGATGTACCCGGCCGGGTGGACGATGAAGCCGCTGCCGAGGCTCTGGACGGCCACCTCGCGGCGCAGCGGGCTGGGGAAGATGTCCTCGAAGGCCCCCCCGAACGGCCCGATACTCGCGGTGACGATCTTCTCCGATGAGATGTTCACCACCGACGGCTTGGCCCGGCGATACGCCAGCACCACCGGCGTGACGCGGGAGGCCAACTGCTCCTGGGCCATCCCAGCCGGCGCCAGCGCCAGGCCGGCGACGGCCAGAACGATCCACGATGCGAACTTGTTCATTGCACGATCCTCAAACGCGAAAAGCGACAATACGAAACCAAACAGCCGGAACACGGGCGGGACGCCCATCCCACGGCTCCACGGCAACTCCAGCACCTTGAGCTTCTTGTCGGTATAAGTGCCGCCGACATTGACTACGTTTATCCCGCCGACAAAGATTTCCGTCGGCCAGTGACTCTGGCCGGCGAGGAGATCGTCGTGGCCGCCAAGATACCTCGCGGCCCCCGGAAGCACAAGCCCGGCGCGCGAGAAGCATTACCGGCTCCGTGAGCGACCTTTGTTTCCGGCTGTTGCTAACGTCTTTGGCGTGCTTGTGTTGCGGCTGTGGGAGAGTAGAAAGTAGAGAGTAGACCTGCCTGCCGGCAGGCAGACCGCGGGAGAGGTCTTTTCTGCCGATCACAGTGGGCCGTCCATCGAGGCGCCAGCCGCCTTTTCTACTTTCTTCTTACTACTTTCTCCCGCTCTGTGAGCTACCTGTTTTTCTTACCAGAAAAACAGGTCGCTCACCCGGCTCCCTGGAGCGTGAAATGTCATGGTGCAAACCGGCGGTTGCGAGATTCTCATGGCCGGGGCCGATGATAATCCGTAAAATTGCGAGTTGGTTGCCATTTACATTTGCCGCCGAGAGTTTATTATGGCGGGCTTGTCGTTGGTATTCAGATTCGTTTTTCGCGTCGGCTTCCCATCATGGCTGACAACAAGATACGTGAGACATTCAGTGCCCGCGAGTTGGCGATTACGCTGAGCCATTTCGACCTGGGCATCATATCGAGCATCGAGGAGTTTGCTCGCGGCTCTCGCCGCGCGCCCAAGCTGATCATCCAGAGCCAGCGGGGCAAGTTCCTCTTCAAGCGCCGCGCCAAGGGCAAGGACGACATGGCCAAGGTGGCCTTCACTCACCAGATACAGCTCACCCTTGCCGGCCAGAACTTTCCCCTGCCGCACCTGCTCGGCACGCGGGATGACAACAACTCCATGCTCGTCTGGGAATCGAGCATCTACGAGATGTTCGAGTTCATCGAGGGCTCCGGCTACGACACCTCGCTCGACGCGACGTTCCACGCCGGCAAGATTCTCGGCCTATACCACAAGCTGCTCCAGGACTTCCGCAGCGACTACCAGCCCCCGCAGGGCAGCTACCACGGCGCGGCGGCCATCCAGCAGTCCATCAGAAACACCATCAGTTCACTGCCGATCGAAAAACGCCCGTCGGCCGAGGAACTCACCGAGACAGTCGGCGCCTTGGAAGGCGCGTACCGCACTTGCGCAGTCGCGGCGGACAAGCTCGGCCTCCAGCAGTGGCAGGCCCAGATCGTCCACGGCGACTGGCATCCGGGGAACATGCTCTTCCGCGGCGGGCACGTGGTGGCGGTGATCGACTACGACGCGGCCCGGCAGCAGCAGCGCGTGATCGACTTCGCCAACGGGGCGCTTCAGTTCTCGATCCTCGGCGGCGGCGATGACCCCACGACCTGGCCGGACTACATCGACCGGACGCGCTTCAAACGCTTCCTGCGGGGCTACGACTCATCCAACGTGATTTCCACCGCCGAACTCCAGGCCGTGCCGTACCTCATGTGCGAGGCCATGATAGCCGAGGCCGTCCTGCCCATCGCCGCCACCGGCAGTTTCGGCCGGATCGACGGGTTCGGCTTCCTCAAGATGGTTCGCCGAAAAACCGACTGGATCCTCGCCCACGCCGACACACTGGTAAACGTGCTCGAAGCTTAGCAGCCGGCCTGCCACGGCGAAGCCGAAGGCGAAGCCGGGCAGCCCGGTAGCCGGTGGGAAAAAGAAGCGGGTTATCCGCAGATTAACGCAGATTAACGCAGATCAGAGACAGTTTATCGGCATTTCTATCTGCGTCTATCTGCGTTAATCTGCGGATAACCTTGTTTCTTCTTTTCCCCGCCTTCTCAGCGTCCTCTGCGCCCTCCCGCGTGAAGCCTGCTGTTTTTCATTTCCCCTTCGCCGCATTGGGAACACCTTTGCTAATAGGCGCGTAACATGATAACCTCAGCCTGGGTTATTCACGAAGAGACGATGCTTATGCGAATACTGCTGATTCAGCCGGACTATCAGATTGCCGGGTTTGGCTTCCGCCTGGCGGCCATGCCGGAGCCGCTGCACCTGGAAGTCCTTGCCGGCAGCCTGCCGGACCATGACGTGCGCATCCTGGACATGCGAATCGAAGCCAACCTGATGAGTCTGCTGGAGGAGTTTCAGCCGCATCTTGTCGGTGTTACGGCGCTTACGACGGAAGTCTACACCGCCCGCGACGTTCTGATGGCGGTCAAGAACTATTCCGAGGAGATCTTCACCATCGTCGGCGGGCATCACTGCACGCTGATGCCCGAGGATTTCCAGATTCCGCAGACCGACGCGATCGCCATCGGCGAGGGCGAGTTCGTGCTGCCGGAACTGGTGGCGATCCTGGCGGCCGGGGGGAACCTGGCAAATGTGCCGAACCTGATCTGGCAAAACCACGATGGGCGGTTTGTCCGCAACAACCGGATGGTGGGGTCCGAGCGGTCGATGGACAACCTGCCTCTGCCGCGGCGGGACCTGGTCCGCCAGTACCGCCAGGACTACTTCTTCCTGTTCGACAAGCCCGACTCGTCGGTCGCGGCCAGCCGGGGCTGCCCGTACAAATGCAACTTCTGTAGCGTACACGAGTTCTACGGCGGGCGGACGCGGCAGATGTCGGCCGGCAGGGTCATGGACGAGATTCGCGCCGTCGATACGCGGCACATCACGTTCGTCGATGACAACTTCCTGATGAACCACCGCCGAGAGAACGAGCTTGCCGACCTGATCCGCGGCGAAGGGCTGGACCTGAGCTTTTCCATGGAGGCGCGGTCTGACTCGATCGTTCGGCATCCCGAGCTGGTGGAAAAGTGGGTGGACATAGGCCTGTATGCCGTCCTGATGGGCCTGGAAGGCGCCACCGAGGAGGCCCTGGCCAACGTCAACAAGTCCAACATGCTGGAGACCAACAACGAGGCCATCCGCATCCTCAAGGCCAACGGCGTGATCATCTGGGGGGCGTTCATCGTCGATCCCATGTTCTCGGCCGACGACTTCAAGAAGCTCGAGGAATACGTCCACACGATGGAGATAACGCACACGCAATTCACGGTGCTGACGCCACTTGTGGGCACGCAGCTCTACCGCGAGCGGTTCAACGATCTGCTGACGTACGACTACACCTGCTACGACACGCTGCACGCCGTAACGCCGACAAAGCTGCCGCGGACGGATTTCTACAAGCACTTCGCCAACCTCTACAAGCAGACCGACCTTGGTCCCTACTACGACCTGGTCCGGGCAGGCAAGCTGACCATCGAGGACTGCCGGCGCGGCAAGCGAATGCTGGACGCCATGAGCTACTGGGAATACTACCTGGACAAGGATCCCGTGCTGGGGACCGTCCGCTCGAAGTCCGAGGCCCTGCCCGGCGCGCTGGCCGCGTATCAGCGCTCCGCCAGGGCGGCGCAGTAGAAAAGAAAAAAACATATCTCGCGCAGAGGGCGCAGAGAACGCTGAGAGGAAATAGCTGTTCTATATCTTCATCTTCTTCTCTGCGACCTTTGCGACCTCTGCGAGAGAACATCTTTTTCCGATGACGGCATCCAAATGGGCAACCTGGCTGGGGGCAATACTGCTTGCCGCGACGGCTGCGGCAGGGCCGGCCTGGGCGGGCGACGCCGACTCGAAAGGCCCAGCCGGGCCGGCGCCGGTTGTCCAATACGGCAAGGGCAGGCTGCTGTGCCTGCTGGCCAACAAGGCAATCACCGAAAGCTCCGGCGTGGCCGCAGGCAGGCGGACAGCCGGCGTCTTCTGGACCCACAACGACTCCGGGGATAAGCCCAACCTCTATGCCTTCGACCTTCGTGGCCGGGACCTGGGAACATGGCAAATCCAGGGCGTCGCCGGCCGCGACTGGGAGGACATGGCCTCGTTCAGCCTGGGTGGCAAACCCTGGCTGCTGGTGGCTGACACGGGCGATAACGACCAAAAGTGCAAGACCCCCATGCTCCACGTGATACCCGAGCCGCGGGTGGACCCCAACCGCCCCGTCGCGGGCGGGCAGGTAGGCGCAGCGATGATCATTGCCTTCTTCTACGACGATGGCTGCCAGGACTGCGAAGCCGTCGGCGTGGACGCCAACAGCCGGACCATCCTGCTGATTTCCAAGCGGGGCAAGCGGACCGTCTACGAACTGCCCCTGCCGGAGAAGACCCCGGCCAGGCCGCTGACGGCCAAGTCGATCGCCACGCTCGACCTGGGCACGGTCGTTGCGATGGACATCTCCCCCGACGGCCTGCGAGCCATGGTGGCGACGTACGGCAACTTGACCGAGTACGCGCGGGGGCCTGGCGAATCCTGGGCCATCGCCTTCGGGCGACCCGGGCGGACCATCGCCGCGCCGGGCCGAAAGCAGGGCGAGAGCGTCTGCTTCGGCCCCGACGGCAAGACGCTCTACCTGACCAGCGAGGGCTCGCCGTGCCCGCTGCTGGAGATACCGGTAGCCGGTAGCCGGTAGCCGTCTTGATCTTCCCTGACCGACACCGTACCATGCCTTCCCGGATTCGGAGATTTCCAGGATGACACAACAAGGCCCCACGATGGGCGTTGCGATAGTCGGCTGCGGTACGGTCGGCTGCGCCGCGGGTACGCTGCTTACCCGCGATGCCGAGATTCTCGCCAGCCGGGGCGGGCTTAACTTGCAGTTGAGGCACATCGTCGATGTGGATTTCAGCGCCGCCCGCAAGGCTGGGTTGAGCGAGGAGCTTTTCCAGCCGGACCTTGAGAAGGCCCTGGCCGACGCGTCGGTCGGCGTGGTTGTCGAGCTGGTCGGCGGCACCGGAATCGCCAAGACGATCATCGAGCGCGGCATCCGCGCCGGCAAGCACGTCGTGACAGCCAACAAGGCATTGCTCGCCCATCACGGCGCGGAGCTCTGCGCCCTTGCTCGCCGAAAGGGCGTGTGCATCGCCTTCGAGGCGAGCTGTGCCGGCGGGGTTCCGATCGTCCGCGCCCTGACCGGCGGGCTGCTGGCCAACCGGATTGACGCGCTGTACGGCATCGTCAACGGAACGTGCAACTACATCCTGACTGCCATGATGCAGCGTGGCCAGAGCTACGCCGACGCCCTGGCGGCAGCCCAGAAGCGCGGCTTGGCCGAGGCGGATCCGGCCCTGGACGTCCGCGGCATCGACTCGGCCCACAAGCTTGCCATCCTGGCGTCGCTGGCGTTCGGCGAGCGGGTTGACTTCGACGCCATCAGCGTCACCGGCATCGACTCGCTCCAACTGTGCGATGTGCGATACGGGCAGGATCTGGGCTACACGATCAAGCTCCTGGCGATCGCCACCCGCCAGGGCGACGCTCTGAGCCTCAAGGTAAGCCCCGCGTTCATCCACACCGGGCACCCGCTGGCGTGGGTCTCGGGATCGTTCAACGCCATCAGCGTTTACGGCCACACGACCGGGCACACCATGTACTACGGGCGCGGCGCGGGGGGGATGCCGACCGCCTCGGCCGTCGTGGCCGACATCATGAGCGTGGCGATGGGAACGGCACAGATCGAGTTCGCCA
>Ga0315285_10000646_pt1 | contig 36189 bp, 31 predicted proteins | sample YL17G09_36_MG_FD_203698 | JGI IMG/M metagenome (GOLD analysis project Ga0315285, IMG submission 203698) | Sediment microbial communities from Yellowstone Lake, YNP, Wyoming, USA - YL17G09_36 | ecosystem: Environmental > Aquatic > Freshwater > Lake > Sediment | place: USA: Wyoming | collected...
ATCAAGCACCTCCGAGAGATACGATGACTCCATTTTAGTACGATATCCGAAAAATGTCCAGAGGTTTCGAGGGGTTTCTCCACACTCTCGCAAGCCAGCGGCACAATTGTCCTGATTGACAGGTTATTAACATTGTGTTATATTTTAACTGGTCTGACCATCTGATAAGCATGATGGCTAGACGCCTGCATTCTAACCAATTGATTGATCGTCTGAGCACCGAGGTAACATGAGCAGTCTGCAATTGGTTCCACCCCACAAGAAAACTGTCGTTGAATCGATCATCGAGCAACTCATCGAACGGATCAAGGACGGTACGCTCAAGCCGGGCGCCAAACTTCCCTCTGAGCGTCAATTGATTGACATGCTCCACGTCAGTCGCTCGTCTGTGCGCGAAGCACTTCAGGCGTTATCGGCAATGGATCTCACCGAAAGCCGAGCGGGCGATGGAACATTTGTCAAAGACCTCAAACCCCAATTCTACCTGAGTTCGGATATTCAAAGCCTCTCTAGTGTTTTACAGAGACAGATGTACCGCCACATGAATCAAGCGCGCTTGGTTCTCGAATCCGGGATTGCCGAGATCGCGGCAACTCATATGACACCCGAGACTCGCCAAACCATTGCTGATGCGTTGCACGCATATGAAGCTGGTGCATCTGCCATTTCTGAAGAAACCGGTTGGCCTGGGCATAACCAGGTGCATCAAGCCATTGCTGAAGCTGCGGGTAACCCCATCCTGACCCCAATCCTCCAATCCCTGCTTGCACACATTCCACAATCCTTGCGGCGCAAGACACTGCTCCAGGGGAGCCAGGAAGAGATTGCTCATCGAATTGCTGAAGAGCAAGAAATTCACCTTCATCTCTGTCAAGCGATTATGCAGGGCGACGCTCCAGAGGCGCGTAGGTGGATTGAGCAACACGCAGAGCATGAAGAGCATCTGATCGATGCATACAACACCGAACATGAAGGCGATTCAACGCGATGAACAAACAAGAGATTCCCACGCCTGCGCTGGTTGTGGATTTTGACAAGCTGAAACAGAACATTGACGAGATGGCACAACGCACGAAGCGAGCCGGGATTCTGTTGCGGCCCCACGTCAAAACCCACAAGACTCCGTACATCGCGCACCTGCAAATGAAAGCCGGCGCCGCGGGTATTGTCTGCGCCAAGCTTGGTGAAGCCGAAGTCATGGCGGCAGCTGGGATCGAAGACATCTGGATTTGTTATCCTATTGTCGGCGCCGATAAGATTGAGCGGTTGTTGAACCTGGCTCGCTGGGTTCCCAGGATCTCAACAACGGTGGATACGCGCCCAGCTGCACGAGCGTTGAATGACGCGGCGATTGCACGTGGACAATGTATCCCCGTGTTGGTTGAGGTCGAAGTCGGCTACAGACGGACAGGATTGGAACCAGGGGCATGCCTTCTTGAGTTTCTTCGCGAAATTGTGACCGACATGCCGGGACTTCGATACGAAGGCCTGATGTACATCGCTGGGGCAATTGCCCGTTACCTCGAACGCGACCAGCAGTTGAATGAGGAATTGAGAGCGGCAAAAATTGTGACGGACTCGGCAGCCATGTTGCGTACAAATGGGATCGAGACCCCAGTGATTAGCGGCGGCACGACGCCCGGAGCGCAGTACATGCATTTGATCGAGGGACTCACCGAGTATCGGCCGGGCTGTTATGTCTTTGGCGATGTCAAATATGCCGAGGTGGGTGCGCTCGCATTCGATCAGATCGCTCTGACGATTCTCACTACTGTTGTGTCGGTGCCTTCGGTCGCTGAGCCAGATCATTTTGTAGTCGATGCCGGCTCAAAGATGCTCACCCATACCAAAGCCACGACTATCCCTGGGTTTGGATTGTTTGTTGGAATGCCTTCTGTGACTGTGACTCGGGCGAGTGAAGAACATGGCATCGTCCAGTTGCCAGCCGGGGTGCAACCGCCTTCCATTGGCGCGAAACTAGAGATCTATCCGACCTATGCATCCGATGTGACCAACCTTTCAGATCGATTATGGGTGGTTCAAAAAGATCAGGTCATTGCGACTTGGGATATTGCCGCGCGTGGTAAAAGCGATTAGTGAATATCGGGAGCAACTACATCATGGCTGAAATGATTGACCTGCGTAGTGACACGGTGACCAAGCCAAGTGAAGAAATGCGGCGCGCGATGTACAAAGCCGAGGTGGCGGACGATTCGTATGACGGCGATCCGACGGTAATTCGGCTTCAAGAACTTGCTGCTGAAAAAACCGGGAAGGAATCGGCATTGTTTGTTGCATCCGGGACAATGGGGAATCTCTGTGGAGTGCTGTCTTTGACAACACCGGGGCAGGAGGTTATCCTAGGCGATTTCTCACACCAATTCCTTTGGGAGAAAGGAGGCAGCGCGCGCGTCGCTGGACTTGTCACTCACACCATACCTTTTCGCGACGGCTGGCTCGATCCACAGGAAGTTGAAGCGGCAATCCGTCCGCAAACGCGTGAAGCGGCTCCTACCGGCTTGATTTGCGTCGAAGATACCAGCAATCGCGGTGGTGGCGCAGTAATTCCCCCCGAACACCTTGCCAAGATTTCCGAGGTGGCGAAACGATACCATCTGCCGGTCTATATGGATGGCGCACGTCTTTTCAATGCGGCAGTTGCGATGAATCGACACGCAGGTGATTTTACGCAATTTGCAGATGCAGTTTCCTTCTGTCTTTCGAAAGGTCTTGGTGCGCCGTTTGGATCGCTGTTGTGTGGGAGTAAAGATGTGATTGCGCGTTCCATTTCGGCACGTCAGATGCTGGGAGGCGGGATGCGCCAAGCAGGCATTATGGCGGCTGCAGGAATCGTCGCGCTCAAGACTGGAATTGATCGATTGGCGGAAGACCATGCCAGTGCGCAAAGACTCGCGCAGGGACTAGCGGAATTGTTTCCGGGATGCATCGATCAGAGAACGGTCGAGACGAATATGTTCTTTATCAAGGTTGCTGCGCTAGGTCGGAGCGGACCGCAATTAGCGGAAGAATTACGCAGAGAGGGTATTTTGGTTTTTCCCACTCAGCCCCGGATGCGTTTGACGACTCATTGCAATGTTTGTTCCCAGGATATCGATCGCGCACTCCGGGTTTTTGCGCGATTGCGCCAGAGTATATAGGTTCTGAAATGACTAAACACATCCTGATTAGTTATCCTGAAGAAAATTTATCCGCCGAAGCGGAATTGTTGGAGAACCAAGCGCCTGAAACGTGCCGGTTCATTTGGGAACATTTGCCCATTGAAGGGCGCACAATTCACGGCAAGTTTTCTGGAAACGAGGTCTTCGTCAAGGTAGAACCTCCGACAGCGATCAAGTGGGAAAATCTGGTTACGCTTCCCTTGCCGGGTGAGATTCTCTACTATTATCAGGCCGGAGGGGTGTATGTTGATACACCTAATGCGTATGCTGAGGTATGCATCATCTACGGGCGGAATGTGGTCTTGAGAGGTGAAGGGGGCGTCCAAGTCTTTGCTTCCCTGTTTGCCCGACTGACTGGGGACTGGACTCAACTTGCCGAGGTGTGTCGGCAAGTTCGTTTTGAAGGACCCAAGCACCTGCGAGTTACTCGTCTTCGGGATGATTGAATGCTCTAATACTTCCGGCGCAGGTATCGAAGCGAATCTTGGATCCGCAGATGCAAAGGTGAGGAGGTGATTCAAAACATAAAACAGTACTGGGGTTGGCTAGCTCGTTCATGTGGCAACTATGGGTAGAAATCTTTCAACTACTATAGTTTTGCCGATTGATTTCGTCGATGTAGACAAAATCGAAAAAGGAGAAAAAGTGAAAGCCAAAAACAGAATAACGTTGTTCGTAGCGTTAACTCTCATGCTGATCATCATAGCCAGTTGCGCGCCCGAACCTACCGCCACACCCGTACCACCAACCAAGGCACCACCGCCACCCCCGGCGGTTCCGACAGTTCAAGTTGTCGCCCCAACTGTAGCTGCGGCGACCAAAGCGCCATCTGCGGTTCTTCCAACTCTAGTTCCCACCGCTGTGCCACCAACACCCAAAGTCATCAAGCCCGGTAGACTGGAAGTGGGTGTGCAGTGGGCTGAAGGTTCGGCTTATTTCGACAAGATCGTGAAACCGATCGGCGATTCGCTGGAGAAGGACTATCCTGGAACCAAGGTAATTTACACCTTTAACAACACTGCCGCCCGTCCATCCATCGAACTGCGTTTGAACGCGGGCGACCCGATTGACATCGACGTCAATCTGTACGACGGGACACTGCCGACGACCTGGACCTGGGTTGACCGCAACTTTGTTATGGACCTCACGGGGCCCATGAACGAAAAGCGCGCCGACAGCACGATGTGGAAGGATGACTTTGCGCCCTTCTTCGCATCTTCCATGAAAAAGGGCGACAAGATCTATGGGGCACCCGAACAAGTCTACGTCATGATGCTCCATTATAACAAAAAGATGTTCGACCAGTGGGGGTTGAAGCCGCCCACGACCTGGAGTGAACTGCTACAGGTCTGCGACACAATCAAACAGAAAGGCGGAGGCGTTGCGCCCATCGCTGTCACCGGTCAGAATATGCCATACGTCGGTCAGTGGTGGGACCATATCCTCCAGCGGACCGTCGGCACGCAGAAAGTGATGGACTATCTCTTTGGCGAAAATGAGTCGACGATCGCGAACGACCCGGACTTTCTCAAGGCTGCCGAGGAATTCAACAAACTGTCCAAGAACGGTTACCTGATCGACGGTTGGCAAGGGACAGACTTTACCACTGCCCAAGTCTACTTCTTCCAAGGCAAAGCCGCGATGATGATGATGGGCAGCTGGCTGATGACCGAGATGAAGGACTCGATCCCGCCCGGATTCGAGTTGGCAGTTGCGCCATTTCCATCAATCGAGGGAGGCAAGGGGAATCAGAATGCGACGTTTGGCCGTGTGCTGGTCTGGGGCATACCCGCGGCAACCAAATCGCCTGATCTCGCCGTAGAGTATCTACGACGGTTCACCGGTAAAGATGCTGCCTTGAAACGCGTGGAACTCCTCGGCGCGGTCTCGCCGCACAAAGACGCACAGCCACCCAAGGCAATCATCGGTGCCGATTCGCTCTTGAAGAACGCGTCGAACAACGAGTTTGTTATCTATTACTGGGGCTCTGTGCAAGCGAAATTCGGTCTCAGTACCGCCTGGTACAGCCCGTTAGTTGAGATGTGGTCAGGCAAGCTGACGCCGAAAGATACACTCGCCAAGATTGATGCCAACATCAAAGCTGTCCGCGACCAGCGCAAGGCAGCCAAGTAAAAGTGGTTTGGCGGGGCGGGAGGACCTCCTGCCCCGCATTCATCCTCGTCCATTACGTCTCACCATAAATCAGTTCCAGATTGACACGGAGTGCGCCCATGTATCAAAAATCTCGAAGAAGTCTTGTTATTCCATTTCTGTTGCCGGCGTTCTTGCTATACACGATCCTCCGGTTCATCCCGGTAGTCCAGACCATCTGGAGTTCGTTCACCAACTGGCAGGGCGCCGGACGGGAGGCGCCCTTTTACGGGCTCCGCAATTATCAACTCATGTTTATGGATCCTCAGTTCCTGAACGCGGCCAAGAATACTGCGGCATTCGCCATCTACGGCGTAATCATCCTTCTCATCCCTGCCCTTTTCCTGAGCTGGGCGCTCACGCAGAATATCAAATTCAAGGGAATCTTTCGTTTTGTCATCATTTCTCCCCACCTCCTCTCGGTGGTGGCGGTGGCACTGCTGTGGAAACTGTTATACGACCCGGGATTCGGACCGATTAACAATCTATTGAAGCTGGTGGGTCTCAAGTCCTGGGCGTTGCCGTGGCTGGGAGACTCGAATACGGCGCTGGTCGCCGTCGTGATTGCCGCGGCGTGGGCGCAGATGGGGATGTGGGTCCTCTTGATTTCAGCGGGCCTGGAGCGAATACCCCCTGAACTCCTGGAGGCCGCCCGGATCGACGGCGCCAACGAATGGCAAGTGTTCTGGGGGGTGACCATTCCCTTGGTCTGGGGCATCCTGCGCACGCTCATCATCCTGTGGATTATCCTGTCGCTCCAGGTCTTTGCCTGGGTCTATATCATGTCGGGCACTTCTTCTGGTTCCGTTCTGACCGAAGTGATTGCTACGTTGCTGTACAATCGTGCATTCAGTAGTTATCAGTGGGGTCTGGCGTGCGCCATGGCGACCTTTTTGCTGATCGTGATCTTTGTGTTGAGCGCGGTCACCAACTGGTTGACTAAGCGCGAAGTCATCGAATACTAGACGAGTCGTTGCCTAGATACCGGGAGGTGATATGTGATGCAGGGAATGACATATGAGCAGGGTTTGCCCAAACACCGGAAAGGCAAGTTTCGCTTTGGCCGTGCACTCATCTACGCCGGTGTAGGCCTTTACTGCCTGAGTTCGGTTCTCGCTTTTTCTTGGGTGTTTATGATCTCACTCAAAACCACCACCGAATTCCTTACAACTAGCCCCTGGGCGTTGCCAGCCGTACCACAATTTGAAAACTATCTTACTGCCTGGAACAAGGCCAAGATCGGGGTATACTTTGGCAACAGCATCCTTACGTCTGTGGCCGGAGCGACGATTTCAGTCTTCATCTCTTCACTGGCTGCCTACGTGATTGCGCGCGTGCCGTTCAAGTTCAACGGGCTGTTCGGGAACTATTTTCTGATCGGCTATATGGTTCCGGCAATGCTGACGATCATCCCACTCTTTTTCATGATGGTTAACTTGGGCTTGAACAAGGGACTGTTTCCCCTGATCTTGATCTATATCGCGGCCGGGTTCCCCTTCAACACCTTCGTTCTGCGTGGGTTCTTTGAATCCCTGCCGTCGGAGCTCGAAGAAGCGGCCACGGTCGACGGCGCTTCGCCCTTTCGAGTCTTTTGGCAAATTATGCTCCCGCTAGCGTGGCCCGGGCTGGTCTCTACATTCCTGATCAACTTTTTGAGCCTCTGGAACGAATTCTTTCTGGCATTGATTTTTCTGCGCGCGGAGGACGCCACGCTGCCGCTCGGCTTGTTCTACATGGCTCAAAAGGCGCTTTATTCAGCCCAGTGGACTGACTTGTTTGCCGGCATTCTGATTGTCAGCGTGCCTGTGCTGATTGTCTTTGCGCTGCTGCAGGATCAGATTACACGGGGCATGACGAGTGGCGCGCTTAAGGGATGAGACAGGATTGTCAGAGGAAAAGGCAGATCCAATACCATGTTTGACACCCTCATCCGGGGAGGGACCATCATAGACGGGTCGGGCGCTCCGGGTCAGCCCGGCGATGTGGGTGTGACCGGCGATCATATTGCGGCGGTCGGAGACCTGTCCACCGCGAGCGCGGCATCTATCCTGCAAGCTGAGGGCTTGGTCGTGTGTCCAGGGTTCATCGATGTCCATACCCACTCAGATCTGACACCGCTCGCTGATCCGCGTTGCGCGAGCAAGGTGCGACAAGGCGTCACGACCGAGCTGGTGGGGCACTGTGGCATTTCGGCATTTCCACTTGAAAGGGGAACCGCGCAGGAACAAGCGGTGCTTGAGAATTCCGTGATGATGGGGCACGGACTGATTGAGGCAGATTGGTCCGACTGTGCGGGCTATCTGGAGGCGATCGAGCGAGCGCGGCCGGCGTTTAACATGGCAACCCTCGTCTCGAACGGGACCATTCGCTCCGCCGTGATTGGATTCGACAATCGACCTCCGACCACCGATGAACTCAAAGAGATGCGCCGGCAGGTGGATCTGGCGATGGAACAGGGCGCTTTTGGGCTCTCATCCGGGCTTACGCTGTATCCGAGTAGCGTCGCACAAACAGACGAATTGGTGGCTCTGTGCGAGCAAGTCGCTCGCTGGGATGGTCTGTACATCAGCCACGTGCGCCACATCCCGGGATGGCATTTCAAGTCTGTGGAAGAGGCGATCGAGATCGGGCGGCGCTCCGGTGCTGCGGTTCAAGTGGCACACCTCTTTTTGGGAGACCCGCGTCACTGGGGAGAAGGCAACCATTTGATCGAGATGATCGAGAACGCGCGCCGAGAAGGTCTGGACGTGACCTTTGATGCCTATCCCTATCTGGCGGCCGGTTGCCCGGTCAGTGAACTAACGCCGCGTTGGGTCCAGGATGGCGGGACGGAGGCGATGTTGAGCCGACTGGCTGATCCGGCGGTTGTGGAACAGGCAATTACCGATATGGGAAAAGGAATTCCGAGGCGGTGGGACAAGATTGTCGTCGCCTACGGTGGACCGTATGGTGATCCGGCGTGGAAAGGGAAAACTATCGCAGCCCTGGCTGACGATGCCGGTGTTTCATCCGAGGCGATGTTGTTCCGCCTGCTCATTCAGAGTCGAGATATTGGCAAGTTGATTGTGTTTAACCGGGTTGAGGAGGATGTGCAGCAGTTTGTCTCCCATCCACTGGGGATGATCGGCTCGGATGGAATAGCCATCGCCGCGGATGGTCCGCTGGGTAAATCACTTGTACACCCCAGATTCTATGGGACTTTTCCGCGCGTGCTGTCCGTCTACGTGCGGGAGCGCAAGGCACTGACGCTTGAGCAGGCAATCCGCAAGATGTCTGCGCTCACCGCCGAACGCTTGGGGTTGAAAAATCGAGGTCTGCTCAAGGAAGGGTATGCAGCAGACCTGGTGATCTTTAACCCGACGCAAGTCCGCGACCTGGCTACCTTCGAGGATCCGCACCAGTACCCGCAAGGGATCTCGCATGTTATGGTCAACGGTCAATGGGTCGTGAAGGATGGAGAGCTCACCGCCGCGAGACCGGGACAGGTGCTGCGACATCAGGCGCATCACTGAAGAGAGAGGAAAAGGATGCTGAAATTCTTCGACTGCAATGCCTCCATCGGCGAGTGGAAACATCCACGCTTTGGCGCGATTGCGACGGCGGATGAACTGGAGCAGGTGCTCGACTATCTTGAGGTCGAGTGCGCGATTGTATTTCATGCCCATGCGCAAGAAGGGCATGCGCCTCTGGGGAATGCGATGTTGATGCGAGAGCTAGCGGGACATCCGCGTCTCCTTCCAAGCTGGGTTCTCCTTTCGCACTATACAGGAGAAATGCCTGAGCCAAAAGTCTTGGTCAAGGAGATGACGGATCGGGGCGTTCGCTTGGCGCGCTTGTTTCCTGGCGCAAGCGGGCATGGTTTCTCCCTTGAACCGTGGTGCGCCGATAAGTTGTTATCGGAATTGGCCATACACCGCATCCCTGTCATGATCGATTTTACGCTCGGTCGTCGGGACTTTCCCGATTGGAAAGTGATCCACAGTCTGTGCCAGCGGCATCCAGCCCTGCCGATCATTTTGACTGGTGCAGGTATTGGTCGAGCCAGCCGATCATTCTTTCCAATGCTTCAAGTCTGTCCTAATCTCTACATAGAACTGTCACGCTATACGTCGTTCCGGTGCGTGGATGGGATTTGCGAGAGATATGGAGCGCGGCGCTTGATCTACGGTTCTGGCTTGCCCCTGGTGGCACCCGGGGTGGCGATGACCACGGTAACGCATGCACTGATCGACGATGAGGAGAAGGCACAGATTGCATCTGCTAACCTGGAACGCTTGCTATCTGAGGTCGTGGTATGAGTGTCGTGCGGGGGCTCGACTATAAAGGTACGCCTGTCTGGCAGCGGGCTCCCCAGTCTGTCTTGCGCGAGAGACCATGGACACACTGCGCGTGGCAGGAACAACTGCGACGCGGCGAGCCGCTGCGCGACATTGTCGTGATTGATGCCCATGCCCACCTGGGTTACAGCGTCCGGTTTCACATCAACAAGCCCGACGCGGCGAGCATGGTGCAGGTCATGGACCGCATTGGAGTCCAGGCGACCCTCGTGACTGCTAACCCCTCGCTGCGCGCTGAGCCGGAGTTTGGAAACCAGCTTGTCCTACAGGCGGTGCGGAAATTTCCCGGTCGTCTTCTGGGCTATGTCACCGCGAATCCGTTCTATACGGAGGACCTCGCAGAGACTCTGAACCGCTACCTGGATGAGCCAGGAATGATCGGCATCAAGCTGCACCCAGAATTGCACGACGACTATCCGTTGCTGGGACCGCGCTACGAGCCGATGTGGGCGGTAGCCGCGACCCGACGAGTGCCGATATTGTTCCACACCTACTTTGGCGGAGATCGACCGGAGGACATAGCCCAGGTGGCAGCGAAATATCCAACCGTTCCACTACTGGTGGGGCATGCGCTTCAGGACAAGAGTTTTGAGGCGATGGTCGAGCTGGCGAACGCGTTTCCCAACGTCTACGTGGATATGACCGTGCCGGAGATTTCGGGGGTAACTGAATTCTTTGTCGAAACATTGAACGATATCCGGAAACTCATCTTTGGCTCAGACTTTCCTCCGGGGAATTGCCATTTTCGTCTCGGCGCGATTGTCTATGCCCGGATTTCGGAACAAGCCAAGCGAAGGATTCTGGGAGAGAACATGGCGGAGCTACTGGGGATTTCCCCGGCTTCTCTAACAGAACAGTTGCAGCGAAGGAATTGAACACGGAATCAGTCCCTTCATTCCCGAGCTCAAACTAATAGCGTCCCTAGAGAATGCAGGAGAATACACAAATGGCAATGGTGAGGATATGACTGTTGTCCGTGGGCTCGACCATAAAGGTACGCCTGTCTGGCAGCGGGCTCCCCAATCTGTCTTGCGAGAGAGACCGTGGACGCATTGCGCGTGGCAGGAACAACTGCGACGTGGCGAGCCGTTGCGCGACATTGTCGTCCTCGACGCCCATGCTCATTTGGGTGAGCATGGGCCATTTTTCATCAACAAACCTCATGCCCCCAGCATGGTTGAGGTGATGGACCGTATTGGAGTCCAGTCGGCGATTGTGACTGCGAATCCCTCCTTGCGTGCCGAGCCGGAGTATGGGAACCAGCTTGTCCTACAAGCGGTGCGGCAATTTCCCGGCCGCATTCTGGGCTATGTCACTGCGAATCCGCACTACGCCGATAATTTGGAAGAGACCCTGAACCGTTACCTGGAGGAACCAGGAATGGTCGGCATCAAGCTGCACCCGGAGACGCATGACGACTATCCGCTGCTGGGACCGCGCTACGAGCCGATGTGGGCAGTGGCTGCGAGCCGGCGCGTGCCGGTATTGTTCCACACGCATTTTGGCGGAGACCGAGCAGAAGACATTGCGCAGGTGGCAGCGAAATACCCAGGAGTCCCTCTGTTGGTGGGACATGCGTTGCAGGACAAGAGCTTTGAGGCGATGGTTGAGTTAGCGAACACGTTTCCGAATGTGTATGTGGACATGACCGTGCCGGAGATCTTTGGCATCGTCGAGTTCTTTGCGGAAACACTCGACGACATTCGGAAATTGATCTTCGGGACGGATTTTCCCTGGGGAAACTGCCATTTTCGCATTGGCTCTGTAATCTACTCGCGAATCTCTGAAGAAACTAAACGAATGATTTTGGGAGAGAACGCGGCAAAGTTGTTCGGCATCGCCTTGTCGCCGCCGAGCAATCAATCTTCGTGAGGTCAACGTTGAGTAAAGGTCCACCCATCCGAATCAAAGTGATGAATCAAGAATGTAACGGATGTCTCTCTTGCATGACCGTGTGCTCGATGGTCAACGAAGCGTACGCCAGTTTGAGTGCCGCGCGTGTCCAAGTTGAGTTGAGTCCTTTTGAGGGTACGCCCAAGATTACGATTTGTCGCCAATGCGCAAAAGCCGCCTGCGTTGAGGTTTGCCCGACCGGCGCGATCAGTCGCGATGCTGAGGGTTATCTGTTGGTGGACTATATACGGTGTACCGCGCAGACCGATGGCTGTCGAGAATGCATTGACAAATGTCCTTTCCATGCAATGTTCTGGAACTTCGTGTCCGAAAAAGTGATGAAATGTGAACTCTGCAAAGGCGATCCGCAATGCGTGAAAACGTGCGCGGTTGGTGCGCTCAAATTGCAGTTGCTTCGCACAAATGAATAATAAGGAGACCACGATGGCAAAGGTCAAAATCACGGTTGTCAAAAAAATGGCGAACGCAGATTTGGTTGAGCAGTATGGCAAGCAAGTCGTACTTCCTTGTGACCGTTTCACCGAGGGTCAGGAATTTGTTTTGGAGAAACCGGCCAAGCCGGAAGATTTCTGTTCTTGGGCTTGGGCGGACATTCATCGCGACATCACCATTTTGATGTTTGGCGGTAATTTGCCCTGGATACAACAGCCTGGCACTGGCATCGCGTGTTGCACTGATGGCTTGAGGCCGGTCGTCTTTAAACTTGAACGACTTGATTGAGTCGAGGTGGAAGAGTTGATGAAAACGAGTTACGGCTGGGCTGGCAAAATTCTTTGGGTCAACCTGAACAATCACAGGACTCACACTCTTGACACGCGCGAATATGCTGGATACATCGGCGGACGCGGTATGGTTGCGCGGATTGCATGGGAATTCATTCGCCGGGACACCCGCGCTTTTGATCCTGAAAATCTATTAATGTTTTTCACCGGACCTCTGGCTGGCACAACTGCGCCATTCTCCGGGCGCACCGTGGTGGCTGGGTTGGCACCGCAGGGTTATCCGCACGAATGGTTCACCCGTTCGAATCTGGGGGGACATTGGGCACCTTCGCTCAAGTATGCTGGCTACGATGGTCTGGTGATTGAAGGAAAAGCCGAACGCCCCGTATATCTCTGGATCAATGATGACCACGTGGAAATTCGAGACGCCAAACACTTGTGGGGTCTCGGCACGATGGATACGCAGAAATCGATACTCTCTGATTTGGGCAAAGATGTGCGTGTGTTGACCATCGGTCAAGCTGGCGAACGATTGAGTCGAATTGCAACAATCAACAGCGAAACCGAATCGGCGGCCGGACAAGGTGGCTTTGGAGCCGTGATGGGTTCCAAGAATCTGAAAGCGATTGTTCTACGCGGGACAGGAGCGGTTTACGTTGCCAACCCTGATCTTTTCTTGAGACGTTGCAATGCAATTACCGAAGAAATTCGGACCGGTTCCATATCAGCCAGAGAAGTTCATCTCGATCCAGAACGGATGCAAAAGTACGGACAAAAGTGGCAGGCGTGTACGCAACAATGCACGATGCGTTGCAAGGGAGGTTGCCGGTACTACACACACGTACCGGGTCCTGTCACGGGGCGAATGTTGAGTGGACAATTTCATTGTGTTTCCGCATTTTTTCATGGTTTACCGCATCGACCATTTTACGATTGGAAAATTGGTTTTGAGGGCGGTTTTGAACTGCGACATTTTTCCGATGACTATGGTTTGAATCAATGGGATCTGTTGCTGGGAATCATCCCTTGGTTACGCGCCTGCCGCGAGGCAGGGATTGTCAATATACTCGATAATCTAACCTTCGATTTAGATGATCCGCACTTTTGGGCTGAACTGATGCGGCGCATTGCGTATCGCGAAGGGATCGGTGATGTGCTGGCCGAAGGCGGGCGGCGTGCTCCAGCAATCCTGGGATTGGGTGAGAAAATCGCCGATGAGCTGTACCCAGCATGGGGTAGTGCCGGGCACTGGGATGGACACGGTGACCGCGGGAACATGATTGTGTTTCCATATTGGCTAGTCTCAGCGATGTTGTGGGCAGTGGACACACGCGATCCATTCAGTAGTAGCCACGACTATGTAACGATGATGATGAATTGGTCACCCCTGATCAAGGACGATGGCGTTGTTTCATGGGAAAAACTCAAGGGTATTGCTGAAAAACTATACGGCACGGCCTCGGCGGTTGATCCATTGAGTCGTTACGATGGCAAAGCCGCGGCGGCAGTTTGGCACAGCAATCGCAGTATTCTCAAAGACAGTATTACCGTCAACGATTTTGATTTTCCGGTGATAGCCAGTCTGAACAGCCCAGATGGATTGGCGCGCGCGGATGGGATGGAAGGACCAGATTTCGAATATCATCTCTTCACGGCGGCAACTGGAACGAATGCGTCGCTTGACGAATTCTCCGAGATGGTCGAACGAAGCGTCAATATGGAACGCGCCGTTCAGGTGCGTCTCTTCGACCGTTCACGTGCAGATGACGAGACGGTGATTCCGTATTTTGAGACGCCAGAGTATTGGCAGAATCCACTCCTGGGGGAACGCCAAGCATTAGATCGAGCCCAGTTCCTTCGATTGATGGATGATTATTACGAACTGCGCGGCTGGGATCGCGTGACCGGGCGCCCAACCCTTGCACGACTAAAAGAACTGGGACTTGTGGATGTTGCCGAAGAACTTGCCTCGGCCGATCTGATTTCACACCCCCAAGCGTTGTTGAGGTAGGTATAGGATGTACGAGAACATCAAGCCGGAAATCTTTGCTACCGGATTCAAATCACCAGAAGGACCAAGTTTCAGTCGTGATGGAAAATTCTTCTTCACCGACTGGGATGCGGGAATCTATCAACTTTCAGTTGAGCCGGGATTATCACCCGATCGCCGCGTCGTTGAATTTTTACCGACCGGGGGAGCTCCCACGGGTTCCAAGTTTCATCGCAACGGTTACATGTTTGTCGCGGACACGGGACGCGGCGAAATTCTAGAGATTCTTCCCGATAAGTCGATTCGGGTTGCGGCATCAGAATACCAAGGCAAACGGTTTCAAGGTCCGAATGACTTGATCTTTGCTTCGAACGGCGATTTGTACTTTACCGATCCCAAAGGTTCGAATAAAGATCACCCGGTCGGTAACGTCTTTGTGTTGCACCAAGATGGCAACGTCGAATGGTTTGCCGGTGGATTGGGATTCCCAAACGGCATTGCATTATCCGATGACAATCGAACACTCTATGTGGGTGAGACGTCATTCAATCGCATCTGGGCATTCGATTTGGATCAGCGAGGTCTGGAACGATCAAGGCGCTTGTTTGTCCATCTTGAAGGGGGCAGAGGTCCGGATGGAATGGTATTCGGTGAGGATGGCAATCTATATGTGGCCCATTTCCTAAAGGGTGTTGTCGCTGTAGTTAACCCTCAGGGTCGCGTAATTGGTGAATTACCCACTGGCGGTGTTAAGACAACCAACGTTGCCTTTTGGGAAACAACTCTTTATGTGACAGAGGTCGAGCATAGTCAGATTTTGCGATTCGACCTGGGCGTTAGAGGTCAAACATTATTCGGGTTCTCATAATCTGTGACCATCCAAGCGTGCCCTATGACTGAATTCCTCTTAATCGCAATTGTTTTCTTTTCCGCCTCACAACAAACTGTAACCGGTTTTGGGTTTTCTTTGATTGTCATGCCGTTGATCACCATCTTTTTTGGGCTGCAAACTGCTGCCCCCTTGGTCGCTCTGCAAGGAGTGACATTATATGTGGTGAATCTCATACGCTATCATCGTCATGTTAACCTCCACGAAGCACTGCGGCTCGGTTTCGCCGCGGCAATCGGTGTGCCTGTCGGTGTCTGGGCACTCGTTAGCGTGGATGCATCGATCATCAAATCTATTTTAGGATTCATTCTGGTCGCGTACGCAATATACTCTCTGGCGAAACCAGCCGGTCTACACCTGCAATCCACAGGTTGGTTTCTACCGTTCGGATTTATCGGAGGTTGCTTGGCAGGCGCGTATAATACACCTGGTCCGATGTTTGTTTTCTACGGTACTTTGCGGGGGTGGCAGAAAGAAGAATTCCGGGCAATCTTGCAGGTGCTTTTTCTTCTAACCGGGACGTTAACTGTCGTATCCCATTGGTTGGCCAATCACTTGACGCCGAATGTCTCGCTTTGGTATCTGTATACCGCGCCGGCCCTATTGGTCGGGGTGTGGGTCGGCTCTTGGCTTGATCGTAAAGTGAACCGGGAGCGTTTTCGTGTTCTAATCACGATCATGATTTTGATTCTGGGGCTTTCATTGATACTTGAATCTTTCCGGCGTTAGCAGGGGGAAATATGAACTACGGAAGCACTGGGAAAATTTTACGCGTGGACTTGACCCGCGCGGTGTTGGATATTCAGGAATTTGATCAAGATTTTTATCGTCTTTATCCCGGTGGCAAAGCGTTAGCCGGTTATTTTTTGCTCCGTGAGTTTATTCCGAGGAGTGATCCGCTCGGGCCATCGAATGTACTCATCCTTGCAAATGGCTTGCTTACCGGCGCTCCGCTCTCGACAGCTACGCGTTTCACCGCCACCGCGCGTTCACCGCTCACGGGGGCGTACGGTGAATCTGAAGCAGGTGGTTTTTGGGGACCCGAACTCAGGATGGCAGGTTTTGATGCAATCGTGATCTCTGGTCGGTCCGCAAAGCCCGTATATTTATGGGTTCATAATGGTCACACGGAAATACGTGATGCTGGACATCTCTGGGGACATGAACCAGAAGAGGTTCAAGCAACAATTCGTCAAGAATTGGGCGACAAATTGATTCGGATTTTGCAAATTGGAATCGCCGGCGAGAATCAAGTGCGTTATGCCTCCATCACCAATGAATTACGACACTATAATGGTCGTACCGGCATGGGGGCGGTCATGGGCTCGAAGAATTTGAAGGCGATTGCTGTGCGGGGTTCAGGGCGATATCTCGATTGGGCACATGATCCTCAGGCATTGTCTGAGCTAGGCAGAACACTCGCCAACAAAGTCAAGGATCATCCGCAGAGTTGGGATCTTCAAGTGAAAGGTACGCTAGGTGTCACCGGTGTTCTAAACGCTTCGGGTATTTTGCCAACATGGAATTTTCGCGCCGGTGCGTTTGAGCAAGTCGACAAGATTCGATGGGAAGCGTATGAAAAAGAGATATTCACCGCTAATCGAAGTTGTTATGCATGTGCTGTCCGTTGCAAACGCGAAGTGTCAGTGAACGATCGCTATCAAGTGAGTAACGCCTACGGTGGACCAGAATATGAGACAGTGGCTGGCTTTGGTTCAAACTGTGGAGTAGATGATTTGCAGGCAATTGCAAAGGCCAACGAGTTGTGTGGCCGTTATACGCTAGACACCATTTCGACCGGTCTGTGTATCTCATTTGCAATGGAGTGTTTCGAACATGGATTGATTGCCTTGAAAGATACCGATGGACTTGATCTGCGCTTTGGCAATGCAGAGGCGATGGTTAAAGCAGTCGATCTGATTGCACACCGAGAGGGCATTGGTAAGTTGCTGGCTAAAGGCGTACAACGCGCCGCGCAAATTATTGGCGGAGATGCGCATTTCTTTGCGATGCATGTCAAGGGCGAGGAGCTGCCATTACACGATCCGCGCGGCAAAGTCGCTGTTGGTTTGGGTTATGCGGTTTGCGAAATTGGCGCAGATCATCTAGTGTCTTTTCACGATACGGCTTTCGCCAACTCAGAATCGGTTCCCTTTAAGGGAGCGATGCCACTTGGTGTGACTGAAGCTCTCCCAGTTCGCGAGTTAAGTAGTCGAAAGGCAGCGCTTTATGCTTTGATGGAGAACTGGAGTAGCGCGGGCAAAGTAATTGGGCTTTGTTATTTCGGTCCTGCGCCGAGGTCATTCATTCAAGTAGATCAGGTCTTGAGTGGGGTCCGATCAGCAACGGGTTGGGATTGGGACGTGCAAGATTTGCTGCAGGTGGGCGAACGAGCCACAAATCTCGCACGTGTCTTCAATATACGGGAAGGATTTTCACGGAAAGAGGATACACTACCAGAAAGACTATTCGCACCTCTTGAGAATGGCGCATTGGTTGGTGTCGGAATGTCTCGGGAAGAGTTTGATCAAGCCATGACTGCACTATATGAGATCAAGGGCTGGGATTCGGTAACCACCATGCCAACCCGAGAACGTCTTCACGCACTCGGTATAGAATGGGTAGCAGAGTTGGTGAATGTTCCCTGATATCGAAAAAGGGACCGAACCATCGGCGTATGAATAACTGATTTGAATGAAAACCGCAATATCGGTTTGCCAGTGGTTGAAGGATGTGCTATACTTTGAGCAATTCAATGGGTGGCGGTGTAAACGCCCTTTGTATGTGATTTTTGAGTAGCGAGGAGCGTAATTGGTATTTTACCAGCGAGCATTCGACGCCCGTCGCTCCCGCTGCGACAACTTTTTTCATTTTGCCCAGTAAACCAGGCTTTTTTGACATCGTGACATAAAGATTTGCGGCAAAAAAGTAGTGCGGGAGCAAAGGTGGTACTAACCACTTTCGCTCTCGCACTGCTCTTTTCAGTACTTTGGATCTCCTTGATTTCCAGCGTACGTATTTCTTGTTCGGTATCCCACTCTCAGATCATCCGCATGCGATTGACCTCATAGCCTCCCCAGCGAATAAAATATTCTGGTCCATCCTTGCATGCCTTGCAAGATTGCCCATCCGTTCATGACCAAGTTGCTGACAACGGTCGAAGAGTTCTTGACTGATCAACGTCGGGTGCTGCCCTGACACAATAGCGGCTATGTTTCGTCTTTTCAATTTGATGCCTTGTTCGTTCGTACCGTAGTACGGTACTTGCCCCGTGTAAAAGATGCGCGACAAGATTTCGCGAACGGTGCTGCGAGTGAATGATTGCGGCCCGCCTTGGGAGATGCAACGCTTGGTGCGGAGATGTCGCTTGGTGCCGTCAGGCGAGACCAGTTCGTAGGTATTCAGTTTCTCCGCGATCAGCCCCGTTTCCGCATTCAGGCTGATGTTGCTTTTGTAACCGCGATACTGAATTTCCTTCGTGGCGACCTGTCCATCCGGCTCGGTCACCGCGTGCCGGCCTTTGTGCACGAGGGTGGCTTTGCGGATCCCGGGGTGGCTCGCCCTGTTCTTGCCGACGCCGATCCGCCTCGTTGTCGACGTTGGCGACCGTGTGGACGCTATCGACCACCTGAATCTTGCCGAGGGTGATCCCGGCAGCCATGGCCTGCCGCAACACTTCGTCGCTGATGGCCTCAAACGCGTCCCAGTGACTGGCTTCCCGCAGGCGGCGCTTGGACAGACAAAGCGTGCTGTGGTCCGGGGCACATTCGTCAACCGCCAAGCCGACAAATTCCTTGACGGGGAGTTGAAAGTTGACCACTTGCTCGGCCTGGCGTTCGGACAAATTGTAGAGGTACGTGATGAGCAGCATCTTGAGGATAACGACGGGAGACTAGGGCGGTCGCCCTTCTGCGGCCAAGCCCGCACAAGCCGGGAGCAAAACCGGGACAAGAAGCTCCCAATCAATCGCTTGGTTCAATTTGACGAGGAAATGATCGCGCAGAACAACACGCAAATAAACCATGTCGCCAAAGAAAGAGCCGTGTCCAAGATCCTTGAATCGTTGCGGAGCCATCAAGCACCTCCGAGAGATACGATGACTCCATTTTAGTACGATATCCGAAAAATGTCCAGAGGTTTCGAGGGGTTTCTCCACACTCTCGCAAGCCAGCGGAGTATATCTGGTGTGCAAATGGAGTCAACTTGCGGGCGGATTGGGGTTACCAGGACAGCGGAAAGAATTGTTGGAGGGCTGAAAAACCAACCGCGCTGGTGAGGCCCAAGAGCCTTTGGCAGTGATTATGAAGACGGATGGGGTTTTCGGCCATCACAGGGGCGCAACTCAGCATTTGCGCCTGAAAACGAATCCGGCGTCCGGTTGACAAAAATGAGTATTCGGGCTATAATGCAATCGATTGCAGACAAACCATTGCGTGAAAACCATTGCCTAAAAACGATTTCACAATATGTACGACTCGACTGTTGTGTTTTAGCTGACCTTGACTGCGCTTGGCGTTTAGACACAGTGAAGTTGTTGAAACACAAATCGGCCTCGTTCGCGATTGAACCAGGCCCAGTCATAGTCAGATGGTGTGTCAGCACCAAACAAGTTGGGTTGTACCGGTTGGAACCTGCCACGCTGAACACCAGCAATAGCAAGCCGCCAATTTGTAGCAGTCTGCGGATTGGTAGCGCCTGTATCAGTGGATTGACTGATTGCTTCAGTCCGGCAGTCCTGCTGTAGTTTGGCACTTTGCTTGGCGGCGACGCTGAGCAAGGCGCGCTGACACAGAGATTGGAAACCAATTGTACTCATAGTTGGTAGACGGTCAAGTCAAAAATGGCAAAACACAACAGTCGAGTGTATGAGTATGCCTAGAAAATATGTCACAATACGCGATGTAGCACGACATGCTAATGTTTCTGAGAGCACAGTATCCCGTGTTCTTAGTGATGCCGAAACAACGGTATCTATCAGCGAGGAAACGCGCGGGCGCGTAATAGCGGCAGCGCAGGAACTGGGGTATCACCCACACCCCTTAGCGCGCGGGTTGCGAGGCAAAGGCACCAACTTGCTTGGATTGATCGTGCGCGAAATTGACGATCCTTTTTTCGCTCAACTCATTGAGGTGATCGGCAATGTAGCCAAAGAAGAAGGATATGATCTAGTGTTAGGATATGCCAATAGCGACCCCGAGCAGGCCTTGGCTTTAGGCGACATACTTGACATGAGGCACAGCGATGGGTTGTTCCTCCTGGGTGATCTCAAAGAGTCACCCAAGGATCGCACCTTTCTGGTCAAGATGGCGGAAGACCGCCGGATGGTCTCTGTGTGTCGCGGTAGCCAGGAGCTTGCAGGGACTACGCCTTCTGTTGCTGTCCATAATCGAAACGGAGCTTTTTTGGCTCTCGATTACCTGGCTCGGTTAGGACACCGGAGGATAGCCCACATAAGTGCCGGTCGAGTGGGAGATCTTCGAGAGCGCATGGAAGCCTACTGTGAATTCATGCGGGAGCGATTTGGCGAATCATACCAAGAGTATGTTCAAATAGATGAGAATAGTTACGAAGGTGGATATCGAGCCACCAAGACGTTGCTCTCCCTCCCACGTCCCCCCACAGCGATCTTCGCTGCGGACGACACAATGGCTATAGGTGCACTGAGCGCGGCTGCGGATATGGGACTTGGAGTGCCCCGCGACGTATCGGTGATCGGCTTTGACGATATAAAGATCGCCGCCTACCTTCGACCCGCGCTCACCACTGTGCATCAGCCGATCGAAGAGATCGGGAAGAAAGGGGTCAAGTTACTATTGGAGATAATCCGGGAAGCGCCAACTCCCGACCGGTTGCTCCGACTCCTGATTGAGCCAGAGTTGATTACACGCGATTCTTGCGCGGCACCCAGGACTACAACATAGCCCCAAGTCAGTTACGAGAATGGGGAGGGCAAACGTGAAAGAACATCCGGCATTGACCATCAAGAATGGAAGCGTACTGCTTGCAAGTGGAGAAATCCATTCTTGTGACATTCTGATTCGGAACGGACTAATCGGAAAAGTGGGTCCGTCTCTCCAATCGGAATTACAGGTTGATGCGACTGGCACGTACGTTGTGCCCGGCTTGATAGACCTGCACACACACGGGATACGCACCGAGTCTGCCCAGGCAGGAACCTTGAGCGAGTACGCCAGGCTCGAGGCATCGTTTGGCGCTACTACCTTCTACCCCACCCTTTTTTGCCCCCCCGAAGAAATCGCAAAACAGATGGAACGGCACCGCCGCGAGACGGATGAGTTACGATTGCTTCCACAGATTGGAGGCTTCCGACTTGAATCTCCTTACCTCGCTCGGACCGGCGCGGGCGTATCCAAAGACCTTGTGCCGATCAGCCCAGAGACGACTGGCATGTTGCTTGCAGCAGGCGGCGGTCACATCAAGATTTGGGATGTGTCGCCCGAGTTGGAGCGCGCGCCCAATCTCATCCACCAATTGTCGCAGCAAGGGATCGTTTGCAGCATCGCCCACACGCAAGCCACGATGGAGCAAGCCCGCGCGGTAGTGGACGCCGGCGCCAGACTGGTGACCCACCTGTTCGATGTGTTCCCCGTGCCAGAAAACAGAGGAACCGGCGTATATCCTGAAGGGCTGGTGGACTATTTGTTGGTGGAGGACCGGGTCGCATGCGAGATCATCGGCGATGGCACGCATGTGCATCCGCTGAATGTGGAAAAGGCGTTCCGCTGCAAGCCACCAGACAAACTGGTTTTCATCACCGATAGCAATTACGGCGCGGGGCTGCCGCCAGGGCGGTACGAGGCGCCTGGCTGGGGATTGATACAGATTGATGGTCCCAACAATGGAGCGCGCATGGTGAATCGCAACATGGGGCTGGCTGGAAGCGCGCTCACTCCCATTGATGGTTTTTGCAACGTGATTCGCCTGTTCCACAAAGATATCGCGACAGCCAGCCGGGTCTGGTCCAGAAACCCGGCGCGCCTGATGGGGCTGAACAAGGGTGAGATCGCACCTGATAGGGATGCAGACTTGATCATCTTGGATAAGAATCTTGATCTTCGGTACACAATCGTCGCCGGAGAGATCATCTATCAGAAGTAATGCGCGACGCACTGGTACAAGTGGCTTGCATATAGTGACGTGTGGGTTTCCTTATCACCCGCCACATTTTCATAGGAGGAGACATGAGAGCAGGAACAGCAAGAATTGACATTACGCCCACCAAGAGCATCGCGATGGAAGGCATGCTCCGGGCGCATGGCTCTGAAGGTGTGCACGATCCGATTTTCGCCTGCGCTCTCGTCATGTCGAACGGCGAAGACCTGAAACAGGCGTGCGCGATCGTGTCGGTAGACGTGTGTGGGTTGGTCGAGGCGCAGACCAGCGCGGTCCGCAGCACCGTCGCAGCAGAGGTCGGCATTCCCGCCGAGCACATCATCATCGCGACTAAACACATTCATTCGGGCCCAGCCGCACGGGGTGAAGGGGCTGTTGAAATTGAGTACGCCCGCGATTTGCTAGGCAAGTTGGTCCAGGCGATCAAGGCGGCTGCTGGCAATATGAAGCCCGTCAAAGCGGGATGTTCTTCAGGCAGGGAGGACACGATTAGCCAATACCGGCGGCTTCTGGACGAGAACGGGAAGGTTTGGATGAATTGGGAGCCGTACCCGGTTGGCCGCGTGACGCCGCTGGGCGTGATTGACCCGGAAGTGGGTGTTTTGAAGGTCGTGGACATGTCGGGCAAGGTGGTGTGCTTACTGTTCAATCACGCCGGGCACCCCAACGTCTTATCAGGGGACAACTACTTGATCAGCGCCGAGTATCCCGGCTTTGCCGAAAAGGTGCTGGAGCAGGAATTCGGCGGCGTGGCGATGTTTGTGAACGGCGCCCAGGGCACGATGGACATTGACGGGCTGGGTCCTCGCGATTGGGCAGAGATGGAGCGCATCGGTCGGAAACTCGCGCAAGCGGTGTCCGAGACGGCGCGCAGCATAGAGCCGGTAGAGAAGGTGACTCTCCGTTGCGCCAACGTCAAGTACGGATTGCCGGCGAGAAAGGTTTCTGACGAGCAACTGGCGTGGGCGGAGGAGATTCTCAAGCAGACCGGCGGGAAGATACAACCCCTCGCGGATGGAGTGGGGGACGACTTTAAGGCGGTCCTGTGCAAGAAACTGAGCGCGGTGCAGCACCTTGATATCCCAACCGAGCAGGTTTGCATCGCGCTGGATGATACGGCGTTCATCAGTTTCCCCGGAGAAATGTACGCCGAGATCGGAATGCACATCAAGGCTGCCAGTCCATTCTGCCGGACGTACATTTTCGGACTGGCTAACGGCTCGGTCGGTTACATCCCGACTCGCAAAGCAATAGGGGAGGGAGGATATTCGGAGGACGTTAGGCGCGTGGACGCCGATGCAGAGGACGTTGCGGTAGAGCAGAGCCTGTCTTTGCTCAAGCAAGTATATCAATCATAACCCGGCGAGGAGGACGCTATGTCGGAGAAACTTGCGCTCAATGGCGGGACACCTGTCCTGCAACGAAGCGACTATAAAAACTGGCCCATCATCACGGACGATGATCGGCGGCTGGTCAATCAAGTCTTGGACAGTGGCATTATCGCAGGCGGCACTGCGCCTCAGGTTGCTGCGCTGGAGAAGGAATGGGCCGAATACACCGGCGCCAAATACTGCCTGACCACGACCAGCGGCACTGCCGCGCTGCACATGGCACTTGCGGCGGCGGGCGTGGGTCCGGGCGATGAGGTAATTACGTCCGCTTTCACTTTCCTGGCTTCAGCGTCCTGCGCGCTCCATCAAAACGCGATTCCCGTTTTCGTGGACATTGACCCGCGCACCTACAACATGGATCCCAGCAAGTTGGAGGCGGCGATCAATGAACGAACCAAAGTCATAATTCCTGTTCACATCCAGGGACTGCCTGCCGATTTGGACCCCATCATGGAGATCGCGAAAAAGCACAACCTGTTCGTGATCGAAGATGCGTGCCAGGCGCATGGCGCAGAGTACAAGAGCAAGAAAGTCGGCACGCTCGGTGATGTAGGAACGTTCAGCCTGAATAACTACAAGAACCTCCCCGGCGGCGAAGGTGGGCTGTTCATCACCGGCCACAAGACCTACTTGGAAAAGGGGATACTGATTCGTTGTTTCGGCGACGAGATTGATGAGGTCAGCCATCGGCGCGTCTACAATGCATCCATCCTGGGATATATGTATCGCAACCAGGAACTCCCCGCCGCGCTGTGCCGCGCCCAACTCATGCACCTCGACGAGCGCAATGCGGTCCGCATCACGAACGCGAATTTTCTCACGAAGGAACTGGGCAAGATTCCGGGCGTGATCCCGCCGTATTGTCCGCCGGAGTGTAAGCATGTGTACTTCATGTACAACGTCCGCTTTGATCCGAAAGCCGCTGGCATGGACTGCGAGCCGCGCCGCTTTCGCATCGCGGTGGAAAAAGCCCTCTACAAGGAAGGGATGCTAGTGGGTCAGTGGCAGACTGTGCCAGTGCCTGCACAAGACATCTTCCAGACGAAACTCGGCTACGGCAGTTCACACTATCCGTGGGTAGTGAATGAGGCCAGGGGCATCAAGTACGAGTACAGGGTGGACGATTATCCTGTGGCAAAGCAACTTTGCGATACCTACACCATCGTTCACGGCATCCATGCTCCGAACGGCGTCGAACTGATGAGCAAGTTCGTTGAGACATTCCACAAGGTGTTTGCCAACCTGGGTCAGGCGCTCGATCACGCGGACGACGCGATCTATCCCGGCGCGGATGGCAAACTGTATGGCGCGGGATAGGAAAAGGAGAAGGTTGTGAGAAGCAAGGGGCTTTACGGCAAAAAGTTCCTCGACCTCCACGAACGCGAAATCGAGATCGGTCCCCCTACCGAAGATCAGGTGATTGTCAAAGTACACGCCTGCGGGGTGTGCGGAACGGATATCAATTTCGTGCGTGATTGGGAAGCCGAAGCGATGCCGCTCGGTCACGAGATCGCCGCCGAAGTTCTGGAGGTGGGAAAGAACGTTACCAGCGTCAAGCCGGGGGATCGCGTCATCGTCGAAGACTGTACTCTGTGCGGCATCTGCGAGGATTGCAAGAGCGGCAATCCGCAGTTCTGTCGCAACCTGTACAACCTGGAAGGTCAGCCAGGCATGGCACAATACATGGCGGTGCGCTTCAACTCCCTCGACAAGTTCGATGGACTGGACTACGTTTCCGCGTGCCTGACTGAACCACTCGCAGTCTGCGTATCTGCTGTGCTCAATGCCGAGATTCCGCTTGGCGGGAGTGTGGTTGTTCTGGGCCCTGGTCCGCTCGGGCTGATGTCCGCGAGGTTAGCCAAGTTGCGCGGCGCTGGTTTCGTCGCCATCACCGGATTGCCAGCCGATAACGCGCGCGAGAAGGCACGCCTGGACGCGGCGCGCAAACTCGGCTGCGACATGACTATCGAGGTGGGCAAGCAAGACATCGAAGAGGAAATCAAAAGGCGATTCCCCAAGGGAGTAGATCGCGTCATCGTTAGTTCCCCGCCAGAGAGCATGTACGATGCGTTCAAGATCGTTCATTTTGGCGGCACCATCACGTTCTTTGGTCTTCACTTCGGCGGCAAGAATGTGATCAACCTGGACGTCAACGATATGATTTTCCGCAAGATCACCTTGCGCCCGACTTTTGCGGAACCCGCCATCAATTTTCCCGTCTCCAACCGGTTGCTGAGGGAGGGGTTGATTGATGCGAGTACATTCGTCACACACAGGTTCGGATTCGACGATGCGAAGAAAATCATGGGTGCGATGATTGACGGCAGCCAGCCAATCATCAAAGCCGTCATGCTCCCGAATGGTTAGTGTGCCTACCCGTGCCGACTCCGACGGATGTGCATCGGCAATGGAGCAAATCGTTTGTCAGTCAGCGCCGATTGATGAAAAACTGGAGGAATGGTATGAGATCGTTTAGCAAGGTTGCCCCCGACTGGTGGGACTATACTACTTTGGACAGGGCGATCTTGGACGACGCAGCCCAGTTGACCGCAGATGAACTGCTGCACCTCTCGCGCCCTGGCTTTACTGTCAAATTCTACGATACCCTCGAGGATTTTTACTTGGCGGAGGCGCTGGAGTACATCACCGCGTGGCGGCAAGCCACAGCCAGCGCGCCCGCCGGCGTCTGTGGTCCCATCGGACCCACCGAACAGTTGCCCCTCGTGGCGCGGCTCGTCAACGACCTGGAACTCGATCTGCGGCATGCCCACTTCTGGGCGATGGACGAATGGGTCATGGATGGGAAGCAAGTCCCGGTGACCCACTCACTGAGCTTCGAGAAGGCGGACCGGGAGTTGTGCTTCAACCGGATCCGCTCCGAATTTCGCATGCCTGAGGCGAACCTGCATTTTCCCAAAACCGATTTGACCAACTACCTCAAAAGTTGGAACAGTGGCGTCCGCTGCGTGGTGATGCAAGGCGGACAGGGCGACGTCAAGCACTGGGCTTTTAACGATCCCGTCCGGCGCGAGGGACCTTACAAAGACAAACCGCCAACGCCGCAGGAGTATCGCAAACTCTGCACGCGCATTGTGAACTTGCATCCCATCACGCTCATCCAGAACGCGCGCACTTCGGGTGGAGGCGTAGTACAGAATGTGCCAAGCCAGGCACTGACCGTTGGACCTCAGGAAACCTGGAAGGCGGAAAAGGTTTCCATCTGGCAGGCAGGTAACCACGACAGCCCCTTCGGGATGCGACTCACCACGCTGATGATCTCGAAAAAGATTCCCGACAGCGCGGTGCCCATGTCGCTCCTGGCGGATCATCCTAACGTCCAGTTCAACTTTTTCCGCGGCGGCATCGGGACGTGCGAGGCGGAGATGCACTAGCAGTCTGTCGGGGAGATCGCTATGCCCTTTATGCGCGACGCGCCCGAGTCGCGGTGCTGCAAAGGTTCTCCGACAACCTGCTAGGCCACAAACGATCCCCAGTCGAGTTGTTAGATAAACTGAAGGGGCGGGATCCCAGGCGCGAGGATGGCTTGCCACGGTATGCCTCATTCCTTCATCGGGCAAAAAGGAGGTGATGTCAACGGAGAAACAGACCTGCACGCACGAAGTCAATGCCACCTCTGGGCCGTCTTGGCGCCAGAGGCAAGTGATTTGCAAAAAGAGGAGATTAAAATGAACGAGTATGATGTTCTCGAGATCCTGAAACGGAAACTCAGGGACGGGACTCTAACCCGGAGAGAGTTTCTGCAAGCTGCGGGCATGTTCGGCATTGGTACTCTGGGAGCGGCATACCTCGCGGGGTGCGCGCCCGCCCCTGCGGCCACGCCGGTGCCGCCCAAGCCCGCTGAGCCCACCAAGCCGCCAGCCCCAGCAGCTACGGCTATCCCGGTGCCGCCCACGGCTCCTGCCCTCTCGGGCAGCCTGCGCTTCCTGGTTGCTGAGTCTTTCTGGTCGGACTGGCATCCCTACATGACCACTGCCGCCAGCCTCGGTCGCATTGGCTACAACATCTGGGATCGGCTGATCTTGATCGAGTCGGACAGCTACAGCGACTTTAAGCCAGGTTTGGCTCTGGAATGGAAGCGATTGGACCAGCTGACTCTGGAGATGAAGTTGCGCCAAGGCGTGAAGTTCCACGAGGGGCAAGACTTTACCGCCGACGACGTCAAGGCGAGCATCGAGTTGGCATCCGGCGCAACGCCAATCGAAACCCTTTCCCGGACGACATGGGTACCCACGACCGTTGAGATCGTGGACAAGTACACCGTCCGCTTGAAGACCAAGACGCCGTTTGCCCCGCTGTTGGCCATGCTCAGCACTACTGCCATCATCCGGGCCGGTGAGGACGGAGACACACTGAAGAAGCGGCCCAATGGCACTGGCCCCTTCAAGTTGGTCAAGGACGAGAAGGATATCAAGACCATGGAAGGCATCCCCAACTACTGGCTCAAGGGCCAGCCCAAACTGAAGACCATGGTCCACGAATTCGTCCAGGACGCCCAGACCCGCCTGAACGCGCTCTTAGCCGGGCAGGCCGATGTTATCGACCGCGTGCCGCCCGAACACTGGGCAACCATCAAGGCTAACGCTAACCTGGTGCTGGAGATGAAGACGCGCTTGGAGAATGTGAACATGTGGATGCGGCAGGACGCCAAGCCACCGTTCAACAACTACAAGCTCCGGCAGGCGTTCGCCTGGTGCATCGACCGCGAGGCCATGGTCAAGAACCTGCTGGGTGGGTCAAGTGTCGTTGCAAAGAGCTTCATTCCTAACTTGTGCAACTACTTCGTCGAACAGCAGCCGGTTTACACCTACAATCCGGACAAGGCCTTGGAGGCGGTTAAGGCCGCCGGCTTTGCCTCCATCAAAGATGTGCCGGTAGTGCCTATCAGCGTGACCACCGGCTTCCTGCCGCGGAGCGTAGAGTGCGTCCAGTACATCATCGACAACTTCCAGAAAGTGGGCTTTAAGACGACACTCAAGACCAGTGACGTCGCGGGAATGGTCGACGACCTGTTCAGCAAAGCCGATCCCAAGCCGGGATTCATGTTCCACCTGAGCTGGGGCAACGGCACGGGTGATCCGCACAGCTCCCTGGCTACGCTCTTCCGCAGCCCGGGCGCCTGGGCCGCCCCCAGTGACACAAAGCTCGATGAGATGATCGACAAGGGCGTTCAGACCGTGGATCCGACGGAGCGAGCCAAGGTCTACAAGGACCTCCAGGCCTACCTCTGGGAACAGATGCCTCACATCCCGTTAAATAACAGTGATGTTGCTACGGGATACAACAAGAAGGTGAAGGGGCTGATTCTGCTAGGTGTCGGCCGTCAACTCTTCAACAACACTAGCGTGGATTGATCGTCCGCGCGGTCTTTCTTCAAGGCATTCCTGCCCTGGGTGCAGCCAGCCCAAGCCTGCGCCCAGGGCACAATCCCACGGACTGGAGAACGTATGGGTAACTACTTCATTCGGCGAATCTTCCAGATGGTCTTCGTCATCTGGGGGGTCGTTACGGTGACCTTTTTGATTATCCGCATCGTCCCTGGTGACCCGGCGCGCCTGATGGAACCCCCGGGGACGCCAGAAGAATCCATCCAGGTCATTCGGACGCGACTGGGCACGGACAAGCCCATACCTCAACAGTACGTGGAGTATTTAGCAAACCTCACGCGGGGCGACCTCGGCAAACCCTTCCGAGGGGGAACCTCCGTGACGGAGGTTATAGCAGCCAAACTTCCCAACACCCTCAAACTGGGGTTGGTGAGCATCATCGTTGCCACCACTATAGGCAGCCTGCTTGGCGTCATCGCCGCCCTGCGCCAGAACAGTCTCATAGACAAGGGCGTACTCGTCTTTGTTGCCCTGGCTCTGGCCACGCCAAACTTCTGGCTGGCCGTCATGCTCGTGCTCATCTTCGCTATTCAATTACACTGGTTACCTGCCATTGACATGGCAGGACCCGAAAGCTACGTTCTGCCGGTCACTGCCTTGGCCATCGTTCTGCTCCCTCTCATCGTTCGGACGGTCCGTCAGAGTTTCACGGAGGCACTCACTGAGGACTTTGTACGTGCTGCCCGGGCGCGGGGTCTTTCGGAACGCCGGGTGATCTTCCTCCATGTTATGAAGGTGGCCGCCATCCCTCTCGTGACTCTGGTAGGCATCCAGGCTGGCTTTGTGCTGGGCGGCTCCCTTGTAGTGGAGTCCATCTTCAACTGGCCCGGTGTTGGCAACTACACCTTGAACGCTATTCAGGCTCGGGACTACCCCATGGTCCAGGGCTGCGTCCTAGTCATCGCCAGCATTTTTGTAGTAGTGAACTTCTTGGTGGACATGACCTATGCCTTTCTTGACCCGCGCATCAAGTTCTAGTATGGACGAGACCCCATGACTGATTCCATACCCAACCAAAGCACCAAATCCGCACGTGGCACCCCCAGAGGTAGCGTCACCGAAGAGGCGGCACCACGCGCAACAACTGGCAACTTTCGAGCGCTGGGCCTTTTCTTGTTGCGCCGCAAAGGTGCTCTTTTCGGCCTCGTCGGCACCGTCCTGATCGCATTAATAGCGGTCTTTGCCCCAACCATTGCGCCCCACAACCCGTTGGAACTAGACATCACGCAAGGGCTACTGCCTCCCATATGGAACGAGGGGAGCGCCCCGGACCATCTGTTGGGCACCGATGCCCTGGGGCGCGATATTCTCAGCCGGATCATCTGGGGGGCACGCTATTCCCTCACCATAAGCCTCCTGTCCGTAGCCATTGGTTCCAGCTTGGGCTTTTTCCTGGGACTGATTTCAGGTTTCTTCGGAAAATGGGTAGATGCCATAATCATGCGGTTGGGCGACATTCAGCTGGCTTTCCCCTTCCTCCTCTTCGCCATCGCCGTGCTGGCTGTTTCCCCTGAACGCAATATCTGGAACTTGAGCTTGGTGATGGGCTTTGCCCAGTGGATCGTCTACGCCCGGCTTGTACGCAGCAAGGTGCTGTCGGAGAAGGAGAAGGACTACACCCGGGCGGCCCGAGCCCTCGGCGCTTCTCCCATTCGGGTACTGGTGCGGTACGTGCTACCCAACTCCTGGCAGATAGTGCCCGTGGTGGCTATGCTCCAGATCGGCGGGTTTGTCGTAGTCGAGTCGACTCTGAGTTTCCTGAATCTGGGCTTGACGCCGCCCATACCTTCCTGGGGTGCCATTCTGAGCGACGGCCGCCAATACATGGTCGTCTCTCCGTACATGCCTTTGCTTCCTGGCCTGGCAATTCTCATCACTGTGCTCTGCATCAACCTGGCCTCTGATGGCCTAGCCGACTTCTTTGATCCCAAGCTGGCTAAGGGGGGATTCCGCCGCTACCCCTTGGGGCTACTGCCCGAATTGCATGAGCCCCAGCGCGAGCCCCTACTGCGCGTGCGCGATGTGACCACTGTCTTCCCTATGGAAGAGCAAGTTGTGACAGCCGTGAACAGAGTGAGTTTTGACCTAGAGAGAGGCCAGATCTTGGGCATTGTGGGAGAAAGCGGCTCTGGCAAGTCCACTCTGGGCCTCTCCATCATCCAACTTCTGGATGCCCCTGGGCGAGTGGTCAATGGTCAGATCCTCTTCCAGGGCAAAGACTTGACCCGCATTGGCGATCACGAGATGAGGCAAGTCCGCGGCAAGCATGTAGGCATGATCTTTCAGAATCCCGGCTCCTCGCTGAACCCCGTCCTAAGCGTGGGCTACCAGCTCAGGGAGACCCTGCAACGTCACCACACACTCTCTGACGAAGTGGCTACTAGGCGTGCGCAAGAGGCTCTGGAGGCGGTAGGGATCGCCGATCTGCAGCGAGTCCTGCGAGCCTTCCCCTTTGAGCTGAGCGGGGGCATGCAGCAAAGGGTGATGATCGCCCTGGCCATGTCCTGCGAGCCTGAATTGCTGATTGCGGACGAGCCCTCGACGGCACTGGATGTCACGACGCAGGTGCAGTTGCTCGATCGCTTGGACGAGATGCGGAAAAAAACTGGCACGAGCATTATCTTTATTACCCACGACATTGCGCTGCTGGCGGATTTCGCCGATGTGTTCATGATCATGTATGCAGGGCAGGTTTGCGAGATGGGGCAACGCAAGCAGGTGATTGAGGCACCTCAGCATCCTTATACCAAGGCTTTGCTCGATTCTGTGGCTCGAACAGATGTGCCCGGCAATCAGCGTCTGGCTGCCATTCCGGGCGATCCTCCTGACCCGTCCGAGGTCCCGCCCGGTTGTCCTTTTGCTCCACGCTGCCCGCGTGTTATGCCAATCTGCCGTGAAGCAAATCCTGGGATCATGACACTGGGCGCGGGGCATACAGTGGCGTGCCATCTCTTGACTGCCAAATCAGCATAATGATGGAAGGAACACTATGACCACTCTGCTAGAAGTGCGCCATCTCAAGAAGTATTTTCCTGTCCGCCAGGGCCTGCTGGGACGCACGGTAGCTCATGTGCGGGCCGTGGACGATGTCTCGTTCAGTCTTGATGAAGGCGAGACCCTCGGGCTCGTGGGCGAGAGCGGCTGTGGCAAGTCTACTCTTGCACAGACGATCCTGTTTCTGGAACCCCCGACGGCAGGGGAGATTCTGTTCCGTGGCAAGGTGTTGACAGGGCGCGAAACTCGGGAACTGCGGCGGAATATCCAGATTGTGTTTCAGGATCCCTACACCTCTCTGCCTCCCCGCATGCAGGTAGCCGACATCATCGCTGACCCACTGAGGATCCACAAACTTGGTGATCAGGTATCCGTTGATCGCAAGGTGCGAGATCTACTCCAGGAAGTGGGTCTCAAGCCGGATTGGGCGAGCCGTCTTCCATACGAGTTCAGCGGTGGACAACGCCAGCGCATCGGGATTGCGCGGGCATTGAGCATTGACCCATCCCTGGTAATGGCAGATGAGGCGGTATCAGCTCTGGATGTATCTGTGCAGGCACAGATCCTCAATCTCTTCAAGGACCTCCAAGAGCAGCACAATCTGACTTATCTCTTTGTTTCGCACGATCTCGGCGTCGTCAAATACATGAGCCGCCGCATTATGGTAATGTACCTGGGGAAGATCGTAGAACTTGCGCCCTCGCAGGAGCTGTATGATCATCCGCTGCATCCATACACACGCGCCCTTCTTTCGGCGGTGCCGTCGTTGCACCGTAAACGCAAGGAGCGGATCAGGCTTACTGGCGAGCCGCCCAAACCGACGGCTCCTCCCGCCGGTTGTCGCTTCCACCCGCGTTGCTTCATGGCTCAGCCCATCTGTTCTGAGCAGGAGCCAGAATTGAAAGAGTGGGTGAGCGGCCGGTTCTCGGCGTGTCATTTTGCTATGGACAATCTGGCAGCGACGGCGAAGATGTAGCCGTCTTCGTGTTCTACAGAACGCTACCGCGATGTTGCAAAGAGGTTTAAGGCAATGACCGCACAATTAAAAGCAGGTGTGATTGGTTTGGGACTTTTGGGCAGCGGGTATGTCAATCTCTTCCGTGACCAGCCGGAGATAAAACTGACGGCGGTGGCTGACCTCCGGGCTGACAAGGCACAGGAGGTCGGCGCCCAGATCGGCGCCCAACCTTATACAAACTATCTCGACATGCTCAAGGAGCATAAACTGGATGTGGTGGCTGTCGCCACGCCCGATCACTTGCACAAGGAACCGGTGCTGGCAGCCATCAGAGCCGGTGTGCCGACCGTCATCCAGGAAAAACCCATGGCTACCACCGTGGCTGACGCGGAGGAGATGTTGGAAGTCGCTGAGAAAGCCAAGACGCGGATTTTCATCGCCTACGCCAACCGAGGTTCTTCGCCGCTGGATGGTGCCACGTATTACGTGATTCGCCAGGGCTTGCTTGGCGAGATCATCCACGGCGAAATCCAGGTAGATGACCACATCTCCGTGCCCACCCGCATGTGGGGAGCCAGGAGCAAAGAGTGGGCTGGCGGGTCTTCGAGCGCGCATTTCCTGCTCAGCCACGTAGTGGACTATTTACGCTGGCTCATGGCACCGGCGGAGATCACTCAGGTGTATGCAATATCGCAACAAAAGGTGTTGGGCTATACACCAGACCTCTACGACGCCTTCCTCACTTTCAGCAACGGCGCCAAATTCAGGGCAAAGGGTGGCTGGATCAAGCACATAGACGGAGTAGTCGAGTTCACACTCAGTTTTACCGGCTCTGAAGGTACGCTCAACTACATCAAAATACCCGGCTTCGGTCAAGTGGAAGGCTGGCGGGCAAATGTGAGCGACCGGATCAGCCCTGAAGAGGTGCTGGCTCACCAGCAGACACTCTCCGACCAGGGTATCAACGTCCGTACCTTATTGCACCGCTCCGCCATCCGGTCACCGTGGATGGGCGACAACAAGGAACTCAGGCGCAGTCTGGAGGCGTTCGTGCTGCCGGGCAACTGGTGGCGACTAGCCCACTGCTTCCTTGATTCCATTTTGGAGGATACGCTCACACCCTCCTCATGGAATCAATATGGTCCTCTGCCCACCGGCATTGATGGCCTCCGGCAGACGCAAGTGGTTTGTGCCATCGTCGAGTCGGCGAAGACGGGAAGAGTGATTGACTTGGAAAGATGAGGGTGGTTCGCACCAGTGCGCGCGCACCAAAAATATTAGATGCAAGGAGATCAGCATGTCTCACCAAGCGTTCGCTTCATCTGCGGGTAAACAGTGCGTTGCCTATTCCGTGGCGCTGAACAAGATTGAGCCGGAGTATGATGGGCAATGGCAAGGCATCATGACGGCATCCGATGGCGCCTGTTACTTCGGCTCCTCGACCCATTCCTATCGCCACGGCGCGGGGTTTTTCCGATTTGATCCTCTCTCCAAACAACTGACGATTTTGACAAAAGATATGACCGCGGTCTGTGGGGAGGATCTCACCAAGACCCCTTCGCAGGGCAAGATTCACAGCCCCATCGTCGAGTTCGACGGTTGGCTGTACTTTACGACACACCTTTCGAACTACTGGAAAGAAGCGATAGATGCTTACACGGGCGCCCACGTGATCGGCTACGAGATGGCGACGCGGCGATTCAGAGATTTCGGGATCATCCGCCCGCGGTTCTCGATCTACTCGGCTATCAACGTGGACCCCATCCGCAAAAAGTTGTACGTGTTCTCTGTCCCCTTTGCCGAAGAGGATCAGCAGAATGATGGCTGCCACATCTACCAGATTGACATTCCCAGCGGAGAGAAGCAAGACTTTGGGAAAGAAGCGCCGAAGGGTCGAAACGCGTCGTTCTGGTTTTTTGTTGATCAGTATGGGAACTGCTGGTTCACGATGTGGGGAGCGCGTGGCAGATTTTCGGCGGGTGGCCGCGGCAATCTCTACCGGGTGGCGGCTGATACCGGCAAGATCGAGTGCTTCGAAGATGTGCTACCAGAAGCCCGACTCTGGCCCGATGGGACGCGTCTTCCTGAAGCAAGCCAAGCCGACCGGTCATGGACATGGGCGCAAGCCCTGCCTGGGCGAGACCGCTGCCTCTTCACGATGGGAACGGGAGGAAGTGAGGACGAACGGCTCTGGGTCTTCGATCCCAACAAAAACATTGCCAAAGGCGAGGCGTTCCAACCGATCGGTTTCGTCGGTCCGACGTTCCTAGCAGTCGCCCTGGGCAAGGACCGCGTCTACTTTAACCAGCGCGGCGACCCGGTCAGTCATCGCGGTTACTCTGGAGAAGCGGAAAGAGACAAAGACCCAGATGTAGTTGGAAAGAATGAGGACTACCACCTGAAAAGCATTTCGTTGGATCCCAAAGGGCAGGGGCAGGTGACCGATCACGGCGCGATCGTGGATCAGGATGGGCGCACTCCGCGCCACATTGATTCGCTGGCAGCGGACCAGACGGGGCGAGTGTACATGGTCGGCAGTTGGCACCTTCTCCCCGGCGATCAAGGCACCCAGCAAATTGACTTGGCAAACCCCAAGGAATTCCGTCTGATGAAGCGCGGACAGTTTTTCGCTTGCGCTGACTTATCAAAGGATCTGGGGTAGTATGCTCTACACCGTGCGTCCCGCAATCATTCGACCGGAGATGAAAGGAGCATGGAGTAGCCCCGCCTGGGAACAGGCGGAGACTCTGGAGGTTGCGCATTTTCGCCCTGAGAGCAGTGACCATCGTCCGCAGACCTACGCGAGACTGCTCTATGCCACTGATGGGCTTTTCGGTATCTTTCTGGTCAAGGATCGTTACGTGCGATGTGTGCACACGCGTTATCTGGGTCCGGTCTACAAGGACAGTTGTGTCGAGTTTTTCGTACGACCCAAGCCGGACCGGGGCTATTTCAACTTTGAGTTCAACTGCGGAGGCGCGCTGCTTTGCTTCTACATCGTTGACCCCACGCGAGTGCCCGGCGGTTTCAGAGAGTTCACGCGTATCCCAGAAGCAGATGGCAAACAGGTGGCGATCTATCACTCTCTGCCGCAGGTTGTAGATCCGGAGATTGTCGAGGCAACG
>Ga0315285_10000647_pt1 | contig 36128 bp, 6 predicted proteins | sample YL17G09_36_MG_FD_203698 | JGI IMG/M metagenome (GOLD analysis project Ga0315285, IMG submission 203698) | Sediment microbial communities from Yellowstone Lake, YNP, Wyoming, USA - YL17G09_36 | ecosystem: Environmental > Aquatic > Freshwater > Lake > Sediment | place: USA: Wyoming | collected...
GTTTCCTCAAGAGAAATTTGCAATGGGTGGTTCTATTCCAGGAGCTGTAGGATTTACATATGCTAGAACAGGATCTCCTAGTAAAGGACCACGTAGAAATCAAACTGATGTTACAGATGCTTCTGCAAAAAATGGTGATGTAATTGTAAGTGATAGAGGTCAATGGGATTATCCAGGAGAAGTTACAGAAATCAATAGTACTGATATAACAATGAAACCAGATCCTGTAACAAAGAAGAAATTAACAAGACCTGTAATTGGAGTATCTGATACAGGTGATGTAAAAATTATGAAGCCTGGTAAAGACTATAAGTTTAGAGGTACTAAGGTGACAGAATATCCTATAGCTCAAAAAGGTAAGAATATAAAATTGAAAAATGAAGAGGGTAAAGTTGAAACTATAAATACAGCTTCTCCAGAGTATGCAAAAATTTATAAGGAAGGACAGATACAAGTTCCTAATGCAGGAGAAAATAATATACCTATGTTTGGTGGAGAACTTGAGGAGACTGTAGTTAAAGGAAAGAGTACACCATTATCAAAAGCAAGAGCTGAGTATGATAAGAAGAATGGTAGAGAGGCTTTCATTAATCAGAAGAAAGATGAATATATAAAAGGACTTGGTGAAAGTAATTGGTTTGGTATTGATAGAACTAACTTCCCTGAGACTGTATTGCGTGATATAAATGCTAACTATGATTATGATAGAAACACAAATGCTTTAGAAAAGATTGCAAAACAAAGAGGGTTTGATTTAAACAAACGAGATAATTGGATTTATAATCTTACACCAAATGAAAGAGAAGCATTAATAAATTCTGAATACTCTTCACAATTAAATCCAAATGAGTTTTCTGAAGGATTAAGTGGTTTACAACAGATTGGAAATACATTGCTTCCTGGTAATCCATTAAACTTTCCTATTGCTGGTCTAACACCACAAGAAGAAGAAGAAGATAGAAACTCAAAGATATCAGCACTTAAAGTGTTTGCTCCTTTGAATATGCCTGGTAACGCTGCAGCAAACTATTTGAAGAATACTAATATATCTTCATATGGAGATTTTAGAGAAACACCTACATTAGGTATGCAAAGAATGGGTAACGTTAGTCCTTGGGAATCAATGGCTTTTAATCCATTAACATATCAAGCACTTCCTGCATTAAGTAATATAGCTGCAAAAACTATAGTTGGTGCTAAAAACTTACCACAAAATATAAGTAAACTATCTGAGACTGTTTCTGAGGTTGCTCCTAAAGTTAAACAGTTTGGAAAAGATGTTGCTGGTAATATTGGTGATACATATGATCGTTTAAAATATTTACAAAATGTTAAGACTAATAAAACAGGTGAGTTAACTCAATTAACAGATAACATTGATAATGTTAGAATTTCTTATGATAACGTTCCTCTTAATTATATGCCTCAACACATAGGAGAGTTAGATAGTTATATAGGTAATGCAAACTATAATTATCGAATGGCTTTAGAAAATATAATGGAACCAAGCGAAGCAGCTAGACAATCATTAAACATTCAAGGTAAAATTGCTAAATCACCTCTTGGTAAGAGAATCGAAGAAATTACAAAGGGTACTGGGGAACCAGGTACATTAGAAGAAGTTCATAGTTTAATAAAACAGTTTACTAATACTCTACCAGAAGGAAAAACATTCACTAAAATAATAAAAGACAATCTAACAAAAGCTCAGAAACTATCTATCTATAACAAAAAGAAAGATGCTGAGATAATTAAAGAGTTTGTTAAATCTATTGGAAAGAAAGAACTTCCTAAACAACCTGTTGAATACTCTGCAAAAGAAAAAGAAACTATTGCTGCTATTCGTGAGTTAGGTAAATACGAAGCTGCAATGTTTGGGCAACGTAATAGAATAATGACTGACCCTGAAGCATTAGTTAAAATTAATAAAGAAATATTAAAACTTGATGACGCTGTTGTAGAAAGATTAGTAGGAGTTACAAAACAAGAACTACTTGATAAATACAAAAATGTTGTTCCTGCTACAGATAAAAATCAAGTTGATTTAGTGAGTAATCCTTTAGGTATAAAAGATCTTACAGAGGTTGATGATCTTGGAAGACAGTCATTAAATGAAACTAAGCTAGCAGCTCCAACAGGTAATGAAAGTTTAGTAAAAAAGATAGGAAGAAGTTATGCAGAGAATTTTGGAGACAATTCTATTAATTATCAAACTCCTTCAAGTAATCCACAATCATTAATAGGTATGGCAAAAACTAATTATGCTTATGAACCTATGTATACTTCTACTGGACAATACGTTCTTGATGCTGGAGGCAATCAAATTTACAGTGGACTTAAATCACAAGGAAGTACTACAACACAATTAAGACAAGCTATTAACAGAGTTGAAAATTCTTCTAAAGGTACTAACTTTATTGGTTCAGGTAGTCTTAGTACAGATTCATATCCTCTTACACTTGATGCAGGAGCAATGATGTTCAAGAAAGGAATAGTAGATGTAAATGTTCAATCAGGCAAAGCTAGTTTAAATGGTTTGGGATATACTAACAATATGCCTAAATTAGCTTTAAAAGATATAAATTCTAAAATTGAACAGCTAGAAAAACTATCAGGCAAGAAATTACCTAGAGCAACATATAATAAAAATAATAATCAGTATGAAGTTCCAAATATATATTTCACTAGATTAAAGCAAGGAGGAAACATTAGACAAGAACAAAAAGGTTTGGAGAACTTAGATCAATTGACTAACTTTACAAACTATAACAAACCACAACCAGGTGGATGGTTGAACAAATATAATTAATATGAAGGCACAAATTTTAAAAATAGCAGGAGTTAAATCTGAAAAGGAATTCTACAAGAAGTATCCTTCAGAGGAAGCGTTCATGAAACAACATGGTAAAGCTTTTAAGAAAGCTCAGATGGGTACACTTATTGGTGGAGGATCTCCTACACAATCTGTTTCTAAACCAATGTCGTATATTAACTACCAAGAGTTATATGATAGTGCTGATAAATTAAACACTGGATCAACTCAAGCAGAAAGAGATCAAATTGCTGCTGCTCAAGCTGAACAAGCTGCTGCACAAGCTGCTGCTAAAGGTGGTGAGTCTGGTGGTGGAGGAATGGGTAGTATGATGGGTGGTATAGAAGACATAATGAAAATGTTTGGTGGTGAAGGTGCTGGAGAAGGTGCTGCAGGAGCTGCTGGTGGTGAAGGTATGGCTGGAGCTGCTGCAATGGCTGCTAGATATGGAATGGATGTTCCAAGAGCATACTCAGGATACACTACACCTAACTGGTTTAACAATACAACTACTGATACTACTACCATAGTTCCAAGAGTTGATATGAATAAATATGGCATAGGTGCTCAGACAATGGGTAGGCTAGGAGAACCACAAACTCCTGAAGCACAAACAAATCCTGTACCACAAGGAGATCCAAATGGTCCTGGTGGTATTATGGGAAAGAAGACTAACACTCCACCATATGAAGGAGCTCCTAATCTTCCTAGTGATAGACATCAAGGAGAGCAAGTAAAAAAGAGTGGGTTCACTCAAGCAATGGATGCGTTAGGTCCATTTGCTGGACCTTTAGGTAGTATAGCTGGAGCTATTGATGAATTGAATGCTGAAGATGCTAAAAGAAAGAATGCTGAAAGAGATGCAACCGTTAGTGATTTTGGTAGAATGGCTTCTGCAACTAGAGAAGAAGAATCTAAAAGAAGATACGTTCGTCCTGAAGATATACAAAACACAGGAGAAGAATTCTTTCCTATCTATGGTGTTGGTACAAATGTTCTTAGTAGAAATGGTGGACAATTTTATAGAGCTCAAGATGGTAGTCGCATAGGAGGTAATCCTACAGAAATACAAAACACATATAGTAATGGATATGATATTTATACAGATGGTGGTTATGAACCATTACAAGATGATAATCAATTAAAAGACTTTAGACATGGTGGTTATTTACATCGTGCACAAGATGGTAGTGGTTTTTGGTCAGGAGGAGCAGACCCTAATCTATATGGACAAATAGGAGGAGTGGGTGCAGGTGTAGGACAAGCTGCTACAGGTGGTAAAAATGCTGGAGGAAGTATTGGAGGAACTGTTGGTAAAGTTGCTGGTACTGCTATTGGAGGACCTATTGGTGGTATGATTGGTGAAGCTGTTCTTGGAACAGTTGGAAACTTAGTAGATACTAATGCAAGAGATACTAAAAAAGCTGAAGATAGAACTAAAGCTAATACACAAATAATGGCTCTTAATTCAGGATTCCAAGGACTACAAGAATCACATAATAGATATGTAAGAAATGGTGGTGATATTGCTAGCTATGAAGATGGTGGATATATGAATCCTAATTACAATCCACAAGTAATTACAATGTTTGGTGATCACACTTCAGAAGACTTTGCTGACTATGCACATAAGTATAGAGCTGGTGGACATTTGAAATCATACACACCTCCAAGTGAAAGAGCTATGGAGACATATGCTATGGGTGGACAACTTCAAACTCATTGGGGTGGAGGAGCTGAGACTATGTCTCATAATCCTTACATGCCAGGCTCTGGTGAAACAGTTTTATTTAGAGGACAGTCACACACTGACTCTGATGGAAATGGTCAAACAGGTATTGGTATTACGTATGGTGATAATCCTGTAGAAGTAGAAAGAGGAGAACCTATGTTTGAAATGGAATCTGGTGGAGAAATAAATCCTCAAACAGGACAACCAGAAACTACTGGTGTAGTATTTGGTAATATGCAACTAGACAAAAAAGTAGTATCACAATTTAATGATCCAGATCTTATGGAAATAGCAAATATATATAATGATAAGAAATTCAAGAACATTGGAATTGATCTTGCTAAACAAGAAGCTAAGCAAAATAAAATCATTGATAAAAATTCTAAGTTAGTAGATTCATTCAAAGTGGAAACATCTCTTGATAAAGCAAGACTTGCTGGATTGCAAGCTATGCTTGAAGGAGCTGATGCTAAACTTAGAAACATAGCTAATACTAAAATAACATTAGCTAACTATCAAAATGCAATCAATGATGCTAAAGAAGAACTGTCCGATGTTATCGGACAAAACCTTAGTGCAGAAGATCTTGCTAAAGGATATACTAAGCTTGATAAAGATCCAGTTACAATGAATGCAAAGAATGGAGCTAATCTTATTAAGAAAGCTAAGGCTGGTGCCACTACAACAAGTGAAACTACCTCTCCTCCAAAATCATTTACTAATGATAGAGATGCTTTAAACCAAGGATACAAATTTACTGGTAAGTATGGGCCTGATGGAAAGACTAAAATATACGAAAGAGTTATAAAGAAGTTTGATACTAAAGACACAGAAACTAAATCTGCAGATGCTCTTGGATATGTTCCTGCAGGGCAAAAACAAAGTGCATTAGGAACATGGGGTAAAGTGACACCAGCACAATTTGAAGAAGCTAAGAAAGCTAATTCTTGGTATCCAGGTTGGAGTACATTAAATCCTAAGAGTAAAGTAGATGTAAAGAATTATCAAAGAGCATTTAATGCTAGAGCTAAAGCAATGGGATCATCTGCAAATATAAATGAAGATGGTGACTTTGGAGAACAAACTGTATCTGCAAGAATAGCTGAAGCTAAGAAATCAGAACCAGCTAATAGTGAAGAAACAATAATGGCAACAGTTACTCCAGCAGAAGGAGTTCCTACTACAACACCAGAAACTAGTAAAATTCCTTCATGGGCATTAATTGCTAATCAAGCATTAAGATATTTAACACCAACAGATCAACAAGAATTAGATGCTGTGCAATTATATCCAGAGTGGAATGCTATGGCTAGTAATCAATTAGAACCTGTTCCTGCACAGAGCTATCAACCAGAATTAATTGTTCCTTATGACATCTCGTTACAAGCACAACGTAATTCTGTAATGTCTGCTACTAGAAATCGTGAAAGACAACTTGGATACAATCCAGCTGCTCAATCTAATATGGCTCCAGCTGAATACAATGCTATAAACGAAATAAACGAAAAAGAGTTTATGGCTAACCAAGGATTGAAAAACCAAGTTTACACTGGTAACGTTAATACAATGAATGATGCTAAGAAGATAAACTTAGGAATCTTTGCTGATCAATGGAGTAAACAATCTCAAGCTAGATCAAACACTAAAGCTACAACACAAGCTGCTCTTAATTCTATTGCTGATAAATATGCTAAGAACAAACTTGAGAATAGAAAACTTTCTATCTATGAGAACATGTACAACTACAGATTTGGTAACAATGGTAGAGCTAAGAACTACAATGGTTTACAATTCTATGATACCACTATAGGTGGAAATAGTTCATCAGGTGGAGGAGGATTAGCTTCAGGTAAAGAGTTCACATATGATGCTGCTGGTAACATTGTAGGAGTTAGAGCTTCTGATAAGAACACTGTAACAGATGATGACCTTGAAGCAGTAGGAGGAATTAAAGGTAAGAACGGAACATCTACTAAAAAGAATTACAAGAACAGCTCTGTCGTAAGAGCATTCAAAAATTTATAACTAATTTAATTATAAAGAATTAACATATATCGTTATACACTATTGTATAATCTAATAATTCATATTATATTTGCTTAATTAACTTGCTATGGCTTCATATACAGACAAAATCCCAACCTTTAATCCTTACGTAGAGCAGCAACCTGTGGATGCAATGCTTAAGGTAGGTGTGTACAAACAAAAAATGTACGAAGATGGGGTAAAGAAAATTCAAACTAACATTGATAATGTTGCAGGATTAGATATTGCTAATGAAGTTCAGCAGAAATATCTACAATCTAAACTTAACTCTTTAGGTAATAACTTAACATTCTTAGCTGCTGGAGACTTCTCTGATTTCTCTTTGGTTAATTCTGTTAATGGTATGACTAAACAGATAACTAAAGATGAAGATGTTTTGAATGCTGTTAGTTCTACAGCTAGACTTAGAGCAGGATATAAAAAGAAAGCTGAGTTAGCAAAGAAAGGATTAACAGATAAGAACAATGATGACTACTATGATATGTATGCATCAGACTATGTTAATAGCAAAGATTTAAAAGCTTCTTTTAGTGCTGACTATGTTCCTTATACAAACATTGTTAAGAAGCTACAAGCAGCTCTTGTAGGTGCTGGAGAAAGTGAAACTATAGCAGAACAAATATTTGTTACTGGTCCTGATAATAAACCACTTATCACTAATGGACATTATACATATGCTGATTCTAAGACTATTGAAAAGCTTGTTACAAATAAACCAGCTGTAATAGCTGCTATCAATAATGTATTAAATGAAGGAAATGTAAAACAACAAATCGGAATTGATGGTTGGGCTACATATAGAAATACAGAAGCTACATCATTACTAGAACCTTTGAAAGCTGATTATGATAGTGAGAGATCTAGATTACAACAACAGGCATTAGAAATCACTGCTATGTTGAATGGAACAAATATATCTCCTGAGCAAAAAGAAATGTACATCAAGGCTGCTTCTGAAAATGAAGCTGCTTTATTAAAGAATGATAATACATTCATTACATTATCTAAAGAAGCAGAGGATAATCCAGAATCATTTAAACAAAGCTATTACACTCAAGAGTTTAAACAACGATTGATGAATCAGTTTGTTACAGAAAAAGATTCAAAAACATATGGAACCAATGAAGCTTTGCAACAGCAAAACTACAGAGATGACATGGCATTTAAAAAAGCACAAGAAAGAAATAAGGTGGCTATTGATAGAGCAAACTTAGCTATTAATCAATCTAAAAATAGTTTAGAATGGTTGAAGTTTACTTCAGACTATGAACTAGATCCTACTACAGGAAACTATAATAAAAAACCTGAACCAGGTAAAGGTAAAGTTCCAGGAGGAACATATGATGCAAATAAAGCATTGTTCACAGCTGGTACTCCAGGAGATAAAGTGAATGCTCAAAACATTATTGAAACAGATATAAGTACACTAACTGAAGATAAAAACATAAAGTCAAAATCTATATTTTTTGATTTTGTAAGAACATGGAAGAACAATCCTAAGTTAGATGATAAAGATATTTTAGTTATGGCTAATACATGGGCCAAAGAAAAAGGTATAAGCACTGAAGCATACTTAGATAGATTTGTAAATAACATTAAAAACAATTATGATAATAATGGAGTAGTTCCTCCACCTAATTTAAATGATGAACTTAATGAATTTATTGAAACTTCTAGCACTTTAAATAATAAACTAAATCTGAAAATAACAGCTAGAGCATCTGCTAATAAAGAAGCTGATGTTGATGGAGAGTTAAAAAAATTATTAGCTGGGCATCAAACAATGAATTTTAATATTGAAGGTCAAAAGTTTACTATCACTCCTGAAGACATATTACAAATGGAAAAGAGTGGATTGATACAACAACTAGCTCTTGGATATGGTTCAGCTGTTAGAAATAGATTTAGTGTTGACGATAAAAGATTAAATGCTAATCAAAATAAATTTCTTTCTCAATGGTATAGGATGTCTCCTGAAATGCATAATCAACTCTTTAAAGAAGTTAATAGTTTTAAAGGTAAGCAAGTAAAATATTATGATACATTAAGTAAGGCTGAAAAAATATATAATGATAAGCTAGCTAAAGTGGTTGGTGTAAATGATGCTGTGTCAGGACTTTTACCTATGGATACTGAATCAAAACCTGAAACTATAGGTATGGTGGCTACGTATGTAAATGGTGGAGAAAGAAACTATGGACCAGGTGTAGATAAACAAGCAGTGTTAGATGCTTTAGATAATGCAACAGCTATATCTTGGAATGCTAAAAAGCCTACCAATTCTAGAGAAGACTGGATGGGTGAGATAATAGTTACTGGTCCAAAGGGAACAGCTCCAGTTACTATAACTAATGTAAACCGTACAGACTTAACAACTTTTACAAATGCTAAATTTACAAATTATGTAGAACAACCTATTCAGGATGCAATTAACATGAATGATAAAACCAAATCTACAAATCCTGTATACATGGTTAACTCACCTGATGCTTGGACTACAGCTCATTATAAAGGTACTAATATTAATCCAGCAGTAACTCAAGCAGGTTGGAGTTATCGTGCTGATGTTATAAAATCAGGTGGAGGATATAGACTTGTTAATTATGTTAGACCTCCAAACGCTACAGGATACACCACTATATATGGTGCAGCTATTGCAACTGATGAACAGATTATAGATAACACATACAAAACAACATCTCCAGCAGAGTTGAGTGCTATGTATTTAAATTATCTACACAACCAAACACAAAAATAAATAATAGATTATGCCAGATCCTAAAAATCCAAATCTATCAGGACAACCTTATGTAAGAGGTCCTCTTAATCCTAACATTGGTTCAATCACTACTACTCCCTTAACTACAGGATTTCCTGGATTAAGAACAGGAAGACCATTGTCTCAAGATGACAGAATCAATCTTCAAAATCGTCAAGTAGATCCTAGTGAAATTAGACCAGGTAAAACCTATTTGTCTGATGTTGCATCAGATTTAACTGGTAGATATGATACTGTTATTTATGGAGCTAACAATGAAGATGCTTGGGGAGCACAACAATCTGTTTTATCAAAAGGTGTTAATGGAATATTAAAAGGAACTAACCTTGCAGCCACAACTGTTGTTGGTGGATTTGCTACAGTGGGTGGTGCTATATCTTCTTTGTTTACAGGAAGACTTTCTGACATATGGGATAACCCTGTAATGCAAGGAATTGATAAATGGAATGAAAAGGTGGATCAAGAATATCTACCAAACTATTATACAGATCAAGAAAAGAATGCTAACTGGTATTCTCCTGATAACTGGTGGACAGCAAACTTCTTATTTGATAAAGCAATCAAAAACTCTGGATTTGCTGTAGGTGCTATCATCTCTGGTAACATTGCTAACAGTGCACTTAAAGCTACAGGTACTGCAATTGGTCAAGGAGCTGCTGCATTAGATGCTGCTCAATCATTTAAAGCTTTCTCTCCATTATTAAAAAATACTGCAAGAGCTTTCTCTGCAGGTAAGAATGCTGAAGCTGCTGCTTTATTAGAAGGAGAGATTTCTTCTATTGCTGACATTACACAAAGAACATCTAAGATGGCTGAGATTGCAGCACAAACAAATCAGTTTGGTTATGTGAATAGTGTTGGTAGAAGATTTGGTGTAGCTGCATATTCTCAAGCTGGAGAGTCTGCATTTGAAGGATTACAAACATCTAATGAATTTAGAGATAAATTAATTGATCAACAGACAAGAGCTAACTTTGGTGTAGCATTAAATGAAGAACAATTAAAAAGAATAGATGAAACAACAGCTAAAGTGGGGAAAGCATCTTTCCTTACTAATATGGCTTTATTAACAGCTACAGAATATGTACAGCTTCCTAAGTTAATGGGAAGTACATATGCTTCTGAAAGACAAGCTGCAAATAGTTTATCTAGAATGACTAGTGATGTTGTATTAGAAAATGGTCAATATGTTGCTAGACAAACAGCTAAAACTAATTTTGGTAAACTATATAATAAAGTTAAAGGAGTAGGTAAGTATGTGTTTGATCTTAAAGAGATGGGTCAAGAGATTGGTCAGTATGCTGTACAGATAGGAACACAAAACTATTATAATAAAGCATTCAAAGGAGATGACGCTAGTGTATTAGTTGATGGTGTTCTATACGGATTGTATGGAACAGATTCATCTGGCAAAGGAGTGGGAGCATTAAACTCTAAAGAAGGACTTGAGGGTGGACTTATTGGAGGTCTTACTGGTGGAGTTATGCAAGCTAGAGGTAATTACATGATGAGTAAAGCTACTAAAACAAACACTGCAGCTTTCTTACAAGAACTTAATAATGCACCTACATACAAAGAAGCATTCCAATATAAAATGGATGCTGTAAATAGAGGAGTGGTTCTTCAAGAACAACAAGAAGAAGCTATTGAACAAGGAGATGAATTAGAAGCAAAAGATCTTAATGCAGATATGATGCATAACTATCTAGCACCACGTATTAAATATGGTAAGATAGATATGGTTATGGATGACATCAAAGAGATGAGAAAAGATTCTATGACTCCTGAAGGATTAGCAGGTCTTAAACAAGCAGGTCTTGCTAATATAAATGATACAACTGAATCATTTAATGCTAGACTTACGTATTTTGAAACTACAGCTAAGAACACAGATCAAATCTATGCGTCTACTAATCTAAGATACTCTGGAGAGATATTAAAAGATGAAGAAGGTAAACCTATATTAAACGATAAAGGACAACAACAAAGAAAGTATTCTGATCAAGCAATTGATCAAATGTCTTATGCTGCTAGTAAAGTGGCAGACTATGACTTGCGTATTCCTCAAGTGGCTACTCTTCCTGTAAGTAATGGAATTGATGTACAATCTATTGTTAATGAAGAATTAACTAATCCAGAATCTACAGCACTTGCTGATAAGCTTGCTGAGCTTGATGCTAATCCAGAAGTTAACACTGCAGAAGTTAAACAAGATTTGGTAGACTCTGTTGAGTTAGCAATGAGAAGAAAGGAATATCTTAAAGATTACAATGACATCATTGCTAATCCATCTAGTTACATTCAAGAAAGAGTGGAGTTTGAAGAACCTGCAACAGGACCTAAAGAAACTATTTCTATTAAAACTAAAAGAGGTCCTAGAGATATTGAGGTGGGTACAGAGTACTTCTTAGGAAAGGTAGTTGATTTTGATGAAAGAGGACATGAAGTATATCGTGCTCCTAGAATGATTGTATTAGGTAAGAACGATGATGGTACAATTAAAGTGCAAGACTCAGATGGTGTTATACATGATTTAAAAGAATCTACATTAGAGCAATACAATCTTGGAAAGGTTGATTCTACATTAAAGAATAAGAAAGCCAATTTCTATATGGAACATTGGAACACTATCTATGAATTCAACTTTGGTAAGAAGTATGGTAAACAAAAAGGTAGAATAGAATTTGATCCTGAGACTGGTCAAATGATGTTTAAATACAGAAACAAAAAAGGAGAGATAAAAGAACTTGAAGTTACAGGAGATCAATTTGTTGCTAAGAAAGGGTTTGCAGAACCTATGATTAAAGAAGTTGGTGAACTAACTGCAGCTCAACAAAAAGCAAAAGATGATTTTGTTGCTCAAGAAGATCCACGTATACAAGCTAAACGTGAAGCACGTCTTCAGATATTAAATGATTTGTTTGATGACTTAGCTGACAAACAAGCTAAGATAGATAAAATAATTGATCAGAAACAAAAAGAACTTACTAAAGCTAAAGAAGAATACGAAGCTTTACAGAAAGAAATAGAATTAGCTGAGCTTGATAAACGTACAAAAGCATTTAAGTTTAAAGCTGCTACAACAAGAGCTCTTGATAATGCTATGCGTCTATCTAGAATGCAAGAGCAATTAGAAAGAGAGATAGAGTCTTTACAATTAGATGCTGATGAGATTGATGCTACACTTAGTTATATTACAGACATGGCTGCTAATATAGATGAGTACTCAACCAATTTCAAAGACTTCATGGATGAGTTACAAGATGAAATTATAGATCTTGAAGTGTTACAAGAAACAACTCAGAAACAAATCACCACTCTATCTAAATTAGCTAGAGACACTCAGGCTGCATTAGACTCTACTATTGATTATATATCTAAACTTATATCTTCATTTGAATCTAAGTATCCAAATGTTCCTAGACTTATGGGACAAGACTGGGTTGATTTCTTAAAAGACAATCCTAACTTCCTTAAGCTTAAACCTAATTATAGATCAGACTTACAAATGATCGATGATGTTGTTGCTGAGATGGAAGATGGTGACATCAATATCAATGAACAAAGACTAAAAGATCTTGTTGATCATTTAGCTATTATGCAAGGATCATTAGATGAAGTGCAACAAGAGATTGAAGCTAAGGAGATGATTCTTAATAAGTTCAAAGAGATTGCTGATAAATATAAACAACAACAACAAGAAGAGAAAGCACTTCAGAATGATGAAGCTCTTCGTGCTCAATACTTAGGAACTAATAGTCTTGATATACAAAGTTTCTTTGGTACTGGATTCTATGAAGCATCTTCTAAGAAAGAAAATATTGATGTAGTGGGATCTACAGTTGCTGTTACTAGAGGTAAAGAAGGTGAGACTATTAGAGAACATCATGCAAGAGCAAACCGTTTTGGTTTCAATATGAATAAGTTTGAAAATAGAGATGCTCTTCGTGGAATGATTGTCACTGCTGCTACAGAAGCTGCAGCTGGTGTAGATGGTCTTATGAACTATTTAACTGATGAGGGTAGAGCTACAGATAGTAAAGGTCAACCTGTCAATCCTAATAAGATTATTGCTCTTGTAATGGTGGAGGATAATGAGGATGGTACATTTACATTAGTTGATGAGAACGGTGTTCCTTTTACAGCAGAACAATTAGCTGATCCTATTAAGAATGCTATCTTCCAAGTGTTTCCTACTGAAGAACTAGAAGCTACTTACACTGGTAATGATGGTAATAGAGAAAGAGGTTCTATGTTCAGAAAAGAAAATGAAGATGGTTCATTAACTGTAGAACAAACATCATTAAAACTACAATATAATAAATGGAGAAATGATCGTTTACAAGAAGAAACTCTTCCTGAACCACAACCTATATCTGAATCATTTGGTATTCCAGATTATGTAACACGTTTAGATGATAAAGGAAAAGAAGTAAGAGACTATGATGCTAGAGTGCCTGTACAAGAAACAGGAATGTTATCTGAAGGAGCTCTAATTGAAGATCCTGTATTAATGGTTGCTACAAAGAATGATTCTATTACTTATGGTAAAGTGACATTCAATACTCCACAAGGTAGAGTGTTCTTAAAAGTTCCTGGTGGATTACTTAAATTAAAGAATAGACAACTGAATGAAAAAGAAGTTGACACTATCTATGATGTAATGCTTCAAGTAACTAAGAACACACAAAAAGATGGTACTACTAAAACAGCTGAGACACAATATTTATTCAATTGGTTAAAGACTATTGTTTACTGGGGTATTCCTAGAAACACACAGACAGGAGAAAGAAAAGATAATCCTGGATATAATAGTATATGGTTTGAAGATGTTACAGAAGGTAACGTATCTTCTACTAAATTATTCTTATCAGGACTTGGTGCTGAAGCATTTGATTTTACACCAAGTGGATTAGAGCTTAAAGAAACTGAGATCAAAGCTATCCTTAGAGGAATGTATAACAATGTTAATGCTACTAAGGTTAATGTAGATTCATTCAAAAAGAAATACACAGAGATAGTTGGTATAGATGAAGAAGGTAAACCCATTACAAAAGATTGGGATAACTATCAATCATATCTATTGTCAGCTGAAGGAAGAACTAACGAAGAGATTCCTTTGGTTACACAAGTGAGACCATTAACTGATCCTGATATTCCTAATAAGAAAGGAATCTATTTTACATTAGATTCAACATCAGATGATTTCTTTATTGCTAAACCAGAGCCTGTAGTTACACAAGCTCCTGCACCAGTAACTGATGCTACACAACCTGAATTCTCTACAGCACCTACTCAAAAAGTGTACAACTTAGAAGGTGAGAATAATGATTATAAGTTAGCTAACTATGGAATCATTCCTTTTAAATTAAATGCTCAGGAATATATAGATACAGGAGGAGAACAAGGTTTTAGTATAACATTTGATGGTACTACAGTAGCAGCTCTTATGGCTGATAAAGATATCAAAACTGAGCAAGATGCTCATGACATTATCTATGCTGCTATATTAGCTAAGCTAAGACCACAATTAGATGCATACCAAACTAAGTCTAAGGTGCCTGCAGCTGATGCTCCACAAACAACATTTGTATTAGATGGATTAGCAGAGAACACTGTACAGATAGGACAGCATGGTAAGATAGTATTTACATTAGATGGTAAGAAGTTTAATGAAACAAAGGGTAACCAAGGATTTAATATTCAGTTTGGTTCTTTTGATGGAGAAGTTTTAAAATCAGTTGCTGATGCTAAAGATGTTTCAGCAAAAGAAGCTCAACAAATGATTGGTGATGATATATATGCTAAAGCATATGCACAATTGGAAGCATTAAAGATTCCAGTTCAACCTGCACTTGCTACACCATTTACACCTAATGTTCCTGAAGTTGTAGAAGAAGAAGTTTCTACTGCTGAGGAAGTTACTGATATTGCTAAAGAAGATATATCAGTTCCTGCTGAACCAAAACCTGCTAAAACAAGTAAGTTTGCTAGCAGACAAAGAACACAAGCTCCTGATGATTCAGCAATGCGTGTTGCTTTAGCTAAACAAGCTAGAAAGTTCCAAGGTGAAGACTGGGCTAAATTAGAAGAAGGTATCAAAAAGATGCTTCCTAATGTTCCTATATACAGAGTGAAGAATATTATCCAAGGTACTAATGGTAGACAAGCTTGGGGTATGCTTCACAATGGTGCTATCTATATATATGAAAATGCTGAGGTGGGTACTGTGTATCACGAGGTGTTTGAAGCTGTATGGAAAATGTTTGCTGATGCAAAAGAGAAAGAAGCTATCCTTAAAGAGTTTGCAAGTAGACCAGGAACATTTGTAGATAGAGAAACAGGTAACACTGTTGCATATAAAAATGCTACAGCTTTTCAAATCAAAGAAGAACTTGCTGAGGAATTCAGAGATGCTGTTCTTAAAGATAAATTAGGACAACCAATTGAATCAAAAAGCTTAATAGGTAGATTGTTTTCTCAATTGATTGACTTCATTAAATCTTTCTTTGTTGGTAAAGATGCTCAACGTAATACAAAAGAGTTATTCAATAAGATAGGTAATGGATACTATGCTACATTCAATCCTTACACTTCTCAATTAGCTTATGCTAATGTGGGTGTTCTTGATATAGAGAATGTTTCTGCTGATGACTATTCTGATCTTAGAGTGGTAGGAATCCCTGCTGTTCAATTACATGAGATAATTGATGAAATGACATTCCAAACACTTAGAGATTTTGTTGATAGAGATGAAAGCTTATTCAATGTAATCAGACCTAGACAGAAAGAACTTTATCAAAAACTTAATGTAAGAATATTAGAAGTGATTGGTCATCAAGCTGATCTTATAGAACAAGATAAAGCAGATGGTAAACTTACTGAAGAAGAAGGTGATAAACTATATAACGATATTGGTACATTATATGACACTGTAGATAATCAATGGGATAATATTATTACTAGACATAAAGAGAAACTTAAAACATTCAACATAGAGTTTGATGAGAATGATGAACTAGCATTGACTGATATCGAGAAATCTAAAGATGAAGGATTTGGAGATGCTAGAAAGATTGATTCATTCAGAAAAGCAAATGGTGCTGTTAAGTTATTATTAGGAACTCTTCCTGTTTCATATGAGGGAGTTAATGAACAAGGAGAAAGAGAATTAAAAGTTAAACGCTCTACAATTGGTGGTGCTATTCTTATGCCTGCTGATGAAGTGTTTATCAAATTGAAAAACAAACTATTTGATTCTGTTGACATTGATGATATGATGAACAGACTTAAAGTTATGGCTAAGGGAGATCCTAACTTTGAAAACTTATATGCAAGACTTACAAAGGTATCTCCTGCTGTACCAATTGATTATAAAAAATTAGACTGGCAACTTGTTTCTGCATTCTGGAAATCTATGAAGAGCCAAAATGCTGATGCTATTTCTGTATTTGTTCTTACTGGTGGAGACGTGATAGTTAGTGATTCAACATTAACTAGTGCTGCTAAGCAAGCTAGATATGAGATGACTAATGATATGATTGATAAGATTAAAGATAAGTCTGTATACTTCTCATATGAGCCTAAGACAGGTAGATACTTTGCTACAGATAAGATTAAGTCTATGCCATTAAATGGTTCAGATCTAACAACCTATGTAGCTCTTCTTAAAGAACTAGCTATTGAGTTTGATGTTAAAGCATTAAAGAAATTAAATGCTGATCAGTTATTAAACTTTACAGATGCTGTAGAGGGTATTAAGAATGAGTTTAGTAGATTAAATGATAAGGGTAAAGCTACTACTGATGCAGAAGTTGATAAGGATGAAACTGAAGGAAAGGTAGCTAGAGGTATTGTAAACTTAACTCCTAAAACATTAAACATTCAAAAACGTTTGATGCAACTAGGACTTACAAAAGCTATTATTGAAAATAAAGGATTTGAGAGTACGTATTTCAATATGAATGGAGAACGTACACAAACCTACATTGGTGTAAATGCATTAAGTAATTTACATAATGTTCTTTCTAAATTAAATAACATCACTGAACTATCAACTAATCCTGCATACAAGCAATATGAATACTTACGTACAGATGTATTTACTAAAGGAAGTGTATTGTTACAAAAAATGTTTAACCTACATCCTACAAAAGGAACAGGTAAACGTATTGCTGGTACACAAAACTTAGGTAAATCTGTATACATTGATGGTATGGATAACCAACGTACTGGTAAAAAGAAAGAGAGTTCTAAGCTTACAGCTAAAGAAAGAGTGATTCAGGAAATCAATCTTAACTTAGATGGATACTATTTAAATCTTGTACCTGGTGATGCTGCTATTGAATGGGCTGTTGAAATGGTTAAGTTCATAGACAATCAAGAATTTTTAGATAAAGATTATCATGCTATATTTAGAGACTACTTCATGTCTGAAGTGGAACTTTCTAGAGATGATCGTTTTGTTGTTGAAGGAAAGAACTCAAAAGACTTACGTTTCTTCAAATCAATATTAGGAAAAGAACTTCATGACAAAATTATGAAGTCAACTAATTCAAAATATAACGCTGAAGAGTTATATAAAAACTATGCATCTGAAATAAATGCTGCTGTAGATGAATTTATTGAAGAAGATGCTGCAGATACAGAAGCTCTTCTTAGAGACTATGGTATTGTATACTATGGTGCTGAAGGATTAACTATTGATGATATAAACTTTGATGATGATATAGAACTAACAGATAAAACCTTGAAAGATAAACTTCAAGTGTTATCTGTAAACTATATGATAGCTAACATAGAGATGCACAAACTTCTTTATTCTGATCCTTATCAGTATAGTGATGAGTTGAAACGTATTAAAAACTTCAACTCTCCTAGACAAGCTCTTATGGTTGGATCTCAAGATGTTAATGCTGCACTTAATGATGTATACAATAAAGGATTCAATGCTGGAGATACTGGTTACACTGATATGACATTAGATTATTTTAGAGTAATCACTCTTGGAGATGTAGTGAGTGCTAGTGATCTTAAAGGATATGATCCATATGTAGAAACTGATGGTGGTGGATATATTCTTGATAAAGCTAATCGTGTATTTGGAATACGTTCTGGAGAATGGACTGAAGATAATGAAGCTCAGTACAGACATGATATGGCTTATTATGATTTAGTTAAATCAGGAGCAAGTAAAATAGAAATAGAAAAGTTTGATAGAAACAGTCCTAATGTAGCAAGTACATACACTCCTAGAAAACCTATTGTATCTGGTAACAAACAAGATAGTAGAAACTATAATGATGTTGTATTACATAAGTTTGCATTACTTCCTTTATCATTTAGACTACTTCATAAATTGAATCCAGACTCAAATGCCATCAAGTTATATGATAAGATGCTAGATGAGAATATAGATTATGCTGTATATGAATCAGGAAGTAAAGTGGGTGCTGAAAAGATATCTCCTCTATACGATAAGAATGGTAAGTTTGATGAAACACCATTTGAAGATGCTAATGCTCAGAATGATATATATGCAAAACAAGCTGTTTCAAATATACCATTCTCTATTATGGGTGTACAAGCAGAGGTTCCTTCTAAAGAATCTAACTATGTAACACAAGGATCTCAGATTACTAAACTTGTTACATTAGATTTTATGCAGGCTGGTGTACCAATTGATTTTGATACTACTACTAAAGACTTCAATGCTAGATTCATCAAATGGCTAAAACTATCTCCTGAACAAAAACTAGAACAGTCTGAACTTTACAGAGACATCAAACATAATCAAGACATATTAGAGGCTAAGATAGAGCAAGGATATAAATCTCTTCTTAAAAAGCTTGGTTTAAGTAAAACAGCTAAAGGATTTAAAATAAGTAATATTAAGAAATTAACTGATACATTAAGAGATGAAATCTTAAAGAGAGAGGTTAATGATAATATCACTGATGCTTTCAGAGGATTTGAATCAGGAGACACTGTTCTTGAAGCTACTCCTGCATACCAACAAATCAGAAACATTTTATATTCTATTGCTGATACACAAGTTTCATCTCCTAAAATAAAAGGAGGTATGAAGGTGCAGGTTCCTAGTACATTATTAGAATCAGAAAGACCTGGACAACAAGTGGTAAAAGGTAAGAATGTTTATAGCTCTAACCTACTTAAGTTCTACACTAGAAATGAGAATGGTAAGTCAATAAATGTTTGTCAGATAATGGTAGCTAAATGGTTTAAATCAGATATGTCTGATGAAGAACTTATAAACTATTTCAACAATGACCCAGAAGGTAAGAAACAGTTTGAAGCTATCATGGGTGTAGCATTCCGTATTCCTACACAGAAACAAAACTCTATTGATGTATTTGAGATAGCTAAGTTCTTACCAGAAGGATATAAAGATTCAGTTGTTATTCCTTCAGAACTTGTTATGAAAGCTGGTTCGGATTTTGATATCGATAAGTTATCAATCTATTTGAAAAACATCTATCCTGGTAATAATAAGAAACCTAAAGTGGTTTCTTACTTAGGAACAGGTGAAGAAGCAATCAAGAAGTTTGGTGAGCTATATGACAAAGGAGAATTCAATGAGTATTTAAACTCTAAAAAATTCCTTCCAGTAGGAGAAGCTGAAGATAGATTAATGGAAAGTATATTCCCTGAAGAATATTCTTTACAAAGAGAAGATGTAATCAATGATCTTTACAGACAGTCATTAGAGAATGAATACATGACCTCTCTACAAAAAATAATATCTAACGATCTTAACTTCGAGAACTTAATCAAACCTAACTCTGCAGATGATCTTAAAGGATTAACAGATAAGATTAGTAAAAAACTTGGTAGAACTAAGATTGACTATGGTGCTGTAGGAAACATGTTAAGTAGATCATTTATGACCAATCTTAGACATGCTTTTGTTACAGGTAAGTATGCTATTGGTATTGCTGCTGTGAATCAAACTAACCACTCTCAAAATCAACGTAGTCTTATTTATGTTGATAGAGAGAAATTGGAAACAGTGATTGATAAAGTGGATGCAAAATGGTTAGGTGATGGTCAAGTTAATTTCAAAAAATACAACTCAGTTGTAGTTAATGGAGTTAAACGTCCCACTCTATCTATGATTAAAGATGCTGATAATAAAAACTTTATATCTGATATCATTGGCCAGTTCATTGATGGGTATGTGGATATCACTAAAGGTGCATGGGTTATGGAGCTAGGAGCTTCTCCTAATGTAGCTTCTACATGGATGTACTTAGTTAAACTTGGTGTACCTATTGATACAGTGGGTTACTTCATGAACCAACCAATCATTCGTGACTATCTAAAAACAATTCAGAACAATGGATACTCATGGTTATTCATTGACAATTTTGTTGATGATGCTAAGTATGATTATCTAACAGGTGATGAAATTATTATAGATGGAATTCCTGGTGAAAAAGAATTGTTTGAAATGATTGGTAAGTCTCCTAATGAAATGAGTCCATTAGAATTAAGACAACAACAATACATATTAGATGAGTTCTTGAAATATGCTATGATGGGTAGTCATTTATTCCAAGTGACACAAGGGACTAACTTTGATACAGCTACAATTAATGATCCATATTTAATAACTAAGAAGAAAGAGCAAATAAAGAAAGCAAGAAAAACTATATTCTCTTCTATAGATGATGAAGGTAAAATAGTACCTGCTGTAGATAGTATTCTTAAGAATTCTTTTATAGGACCTCTTGCTGATGCTATATATAACATACGTGATGCATATGCTGAAATCTTAATATCTGATAGAAAGAATGTTAGAAAGGTTATGGAGAGTGTATTAATCCCTTACACAAATTTACCTGATAGAGATTTCATTAAAGTGTCTCAGAAAGCAGTGAATGATCTTTTTGATTGGGCTGTACAGAATGATAGAAAGCTTAACAACTCTGTTAAGAAAATATTATTAGGCACATCAACAGAACAAAGTGCTGCTAGACAAATCATTGAGTTTAGAGATAAGGTGTTGAAAGATAAAAGCCATCCATTATTTAATAACATGATCCTTAACTCACTACAATTAGTGAGTGGTAAAAAGATTATATTAGATGAATATAGATTAAAAGATGGTAATGTATATCCAAAAGAAAATATAAGTGCTGAGCTATTAACTAAGATGGGATATACTCCTAGACAAATTAATAGATTCACAAACATGTTAATTCCTAGTCCAGATAATATTTCTATTAAAGGAAAGACTAATAAGATATATGATCAGAACATGATCATCTATGGCTTCAATGAGTTAAAACAAAAGCTTGGAGATGAGAACAAAGATTTGTATGGTAAGCTTGTTAGACTAGCTGTAATACAATCTGGTCTTACAAACTCTCCTATTGCTTTCACTAACCTTCTTCCTTATGATGATTTCAGAGAATTTTACAATGAAACATTGTCTAATCTAGAAAATATTCCTAACTTAGCTGACTTCAAAACATTAGATACAATGGAGAGAAGCAACTGGAATAATTCTAATATTGTTAATTCTAAGAGAGGACAGTTGCAAGAAAGTAAAGCAACTCCAGGAAATTGGTATTATAGAGAAAGACAATTCTTAAGTAAGAAACTACAGACTAAAATGAATGATGGTAAGCTTCCTGAAATGATTGTGTTCTCTAAGTATTCAAGAGAGGCAGCTGAAGATTTTGTTTCATTCACTTGGGAAGAAAAAATATCTAAGAAACAAAGAATCAAAGCTAGAAAGACAGGAGATACATCTCATGTTAATAGAGGATTGTTCAAGAAGGTATATAGAATAAATGAACAAGGTGAGAGAGTTCCCTTAGAACAAAAATCTGAATACAAAGGTAAAGAGTATATCAGCTATGTATACAAAATGATTAATGCTTGGGGTGATTCATTCAGAGCTCAAGAGTTTTATGGTAAAGAGTTTCCTCTAGATTCTACATCAACAATATCTAGATCATCTATATTAGACAATGGATTCTTGAAGGTGGCAAGAGAAGTGGAGGATAGTGAAATTGAATTAGCTCTTCTAGGTACAACACCTTCAATTACAAAACCTGAAGGAGCAACGTTAAAGGATGGTAATACATACACTGCAAATCAATTAAATTCAAAAATGCTTATGTCTATGGGATACAATCTTATAGAAGCAGGAGAAATAATCAAAAATAATAAATGTTAATATGAGTTGTCCAAACACCAACCTAGAAGAATGGAAATTATTAGTTGCATCTGAAGGAGAAGATGTAGCATATGCTCTATGGGATTTACATGATGGCAATGTTCCTGAAGATAAATACAATCAAGATATATCTCAAGATTTAATTCCTGAGATAGAGGCGTTAAATAACTTTGTATTATATGAAGATCGAGATAAGTTATGTGCTGGAGGAATTTGTAATTACACAGCTGGTAGATCAACTGAAAAGTTGCAAGAAGCTGGTTTAAATCCTTTTCCTAATCCAGGAAGTTATGGTGGAGATACTCTTCCTGTGTCAGTTAAATCACCATTAGGAGATTTTTTTATAACACATTATGTAGCTGCTAGTGCAATAAATGATAGCATTTATATATACGATATGCCTCAAGGTGAGTTTATATCAGATGAAGATTTTGGAATGGGAAATGTATCATTAAAAACAGCTTTTAAACCAAGACTAATCCCATTAACAATAGATTCTATAAAAGCAAATTATAATCTTGATTCAGAAAATGCTGCTAAGTTTATAAGAAGTATTTTAAATAGAAAAAAAACTAATATCAGTCCTGACTTCAGATCATACATAAGTGATAACATAAAAGATAGTGACCAGTATATAAAATCTCTTGAGGATCAAATATCTTCAGAGGGTGTTATGTTAGATTCAAGAGAAGAATTTTTATTAAAAGAAAAATCTCTAGAAGAATTAAAAAATAAACAAAAAGAAGAAAAACTTAACAAACCTATTACAGGCAAGGAAGAAAATAAGGTGATTAATTTTTTAAGAAATAAATTAAAGTTAAAAACAAGAGAATATCTTCCTACTAAGTCAACATCATTTACATTAGGTAATATCATAAAATCTGTAACTGGATTAGATTTTGAGTATAGTAGAGAGAATCTAGATGATGCTCTTGGTGAATTTAAAAATTATTTAGAATCTGAAAACTTTTTAATTGGTATTTGGAATCAATATAATTCTTCAAAAAGAAACCTTGAGAAACTTAACGAAAGTATAGATAAAATATTTTATACAAAAAGACTTTTAAATTCATTTTTTAAACAGGCAAAATCTATAGGGATAGATAATGCCTTATTAAAGTTTGATAAAAATCAGCAATACCAATTAAGAACTTTTCTTCCAGCTGATATCAAAACAAAATACGCTTCTGAAAAACAAGCTATATTTAGACTTGAGAAATCTTTTTCAAATTTAAATACAATATCAAAAATTTTAAATATAAATTTTGGAAAATCTTTCAATGATGTCATTAAAGAAAAATTTAAGTTGAATGCTAAATATCAAAAAGCTAATACAATATTAAATTACTTAAAAGCTCTTGACTTTGATGTTAGTTATATATATGAATCTATTGAAAACGAAGCTAAGAGAAGATATGCATATTTTGAAAAACAAGGTAATGTAATGTTTCAATCAGAAGATATGCCTGCATCTAAATCTTCTCCTAGAACAATAGAAATAATAAAGAATGCTGCTAGACAAATGGGTATTAGCATTCAATCTTTAGAAGATTATCTTAAAGGTAATCCTGATATACAGACTAAAGGAATCAATGGACTTGCTGACCTTATTAAAGGAACAGTAGCTATTGCTCAGGGTATGGAAGACTATGCTCTAACAGAAGAGGTAGTGCACGTAGCTACAGCTATATTAGAACAAACTAATCCAAAGCTTGTTACAGAAATGATTTCTAAAATAGGTAGATTTAAGATCTATGATGAAACATTAAAAGCATACAAAGGTAAGAAAGCTTATCAACTATCTAATGGTAAACCAGACATTAGAAAGATTAAAAAGGAAGCTGTAGATAAACTTATAGCTGAATTGATTATCAATCAATCTGAGGGCTCTACACAGTTTCCTGAGCTAATGAATGAAACAGATAGAACTATGATTGAGAATTTTTGGTATGCTATTCTTGATTTCATCAAAGGAATGTATAGCAAATCTAACATAGATATATTTGAACAAGCTGCTAGTAATGTAGCTTCTGCTAACGTAGGTGGTGTTGCTTCTGATATAAAAAATGGTGGTGTATTCTATCAAGTTAAAAACTCTCTTGTAGATAGGTTATATGATACAGTTAAAGACTTTGCTAGTAGATTAAAAACTGTAGCTGAAACTACAGATGCTACAGGTAAAGTGATACCAAGACACTACACACTTGATGATCTTCCTGAACAGATTCCTTCTGTAACAGCATCACTTAAGAAGACTCTTCCTGATAGAACAGACCTTGAGAAGTTCTTAGATGACCAAAAGAAAGATTGGGGAACAGAGATACATGATTTTATTTACAACTACATCACTAACAATCTTATTGATAAGGATGGATATAAAAGAGACACAGCATTAACTAATCCTATATCAACTAAAGTTGGTACTAAAATCCAAGTGAAGTTAGAAGGATTTGCTAAAGAACTTATCAACTCTTATAAACCAGGTACACGTTTCATATTAGAAGCTAAGGTGGTTAATCAAAAGGTGAAAGGTAAACTTGCATCTGCTATTGACTTCATGGCTATCGAACCTTTTGAGAAAGAAGATGGTACACAAGATGTTAAAGTGGATATCCTTGACTGGAAAACTACATCTGTGAACAAGAGTAGAGATGAAGACATTCATTGGGGTAAACAAAAAGATTGGAAAGCTCAGATGGGTGAGTACACTAAGATGCTTTACAACTATGGATTACAGCCTAATCAATTGAGAAAGGCTAGAATGATTCCTATTGTAATAAACTATAGCTATGTTGTCGAAGGTAAACCTGAAAGTGGATTTGCTGATCCTACATCTATGGAGATAGGTAAACTTAATTCATTAGATGAAACAAACCTATACTTACTTCCTGTTGCAATCAATTCAGAATCTACAGGTAATCCTAAGATAGACTCTCTTCTTAAATCATTAAGAGAGCAATGGGAAAAACTATACAAAAAACCTGTTCCATCTGAAGATAGATATGGTAAAATATTAGAGATCAATAAGTTAAGTAATGCTATTCGTAACTTACATATTAAACTAAACTTCGAACCTTTAGTAACTGTAGGTAAATCATTCTTGAATAATGCAAGGGTATCATTAGATGACTTTGCTAAAATAGACTATGATACAATAAGTAAAGAAGAGTTAGACAAAAAGCTTGGAGACTTAATTGATTATGGAATCAGTGCTAACAAGTTTACATCTATGGACCAAGTCTTTATTTCTCAATATTCAAGAGAAGGAATGACAGAAGATAATAAGAAAGTTTTAAAAGACTTAGAGAATATATCTTCTATGGCTGCTAGAATGTTGAATGAAATATCTGAGTTACAAAACCAATATGCTGTACACTTAGGTGTAAAAGAAGGAGTTACAACAGATGCCACTTCAGAAACTATTCTTAACGCTGAAAGAGAAATAGATGGGTTTGCTAAGACATTCTTAGAGGGATCTAAACTTTCTGCTAAGATTATAAAGCTTGCTTCTAATATGCTTATGAATGCTAAGAGTCTTGTGAACATTGAGTTCTCAAGAAAGATGAAGCAGTATGAGAAACTAATTCTTGCATTAGAAGAAGAAGCTGCAGCAAAAGGAGTGAAAGCATTTGACTTGATTGGTACAATGTCACCAACAGGATTAAATCTTATTAAGAAGTTTGATAGTGTATACTGGAAAGAATTAAAAGATGCTAAAGAGAAGAAAGACAAAGCTTTCTTCTTAAAGAATATGAATCTTGAGGAGTATAATAAACTTGCTAAAGCAGCTATTGATAAAGGAATACAAGACTTAGATAAAACTGTATTCTCAAATGATGGAGAAGAAGATGCATTACAACGTGTTTGGAGAAAAGCTAAACTAAAAGATTCATTAGATATAAATAGTGAGAGTTTTGATGGATATGATAACTATAGATTCAATCAGTTGTTTAGAGAAACAATGATTGAAGAAGGACATCTATCTAAAGAGTATGAATCATTACGTAGAAACAAAGCTGCATTTGATGTGTGGCAATTCTTCACTGACTTAAATACTAAAGCTAAACAAATGGGATACCTTGATAAACAAGGAAGTTCATTTTTCCCATTAATAGAAGCTACAATTCTTCAGAAGTTTGCACAGACAGATGATGTATCTGCTCAAGCAAAAGAATCTTTATGGACAGACTTCTATCAAACTAGAATAAACGAAGAACAAAATGTTTCTAAGATAGATCCTGAGACAGGTAAGTTAAAGAAATCTATTCCTAAGTATTTTACTAAGACAGATAAAAACATGAACCAATTGTCTACTGATCTTAATAAGGTGGGAGCAATGTGGGTTAAGTCTTTATTAGAATATGAAAGTGCTAAGAACTTAGAGAACACACTTCTTACATTACATTCTGTTGAGAAAGCTAAAGGAAGTCTTATAGTTGAGAATGGTACTGTACAGTTTACAGATGGAGAACTTAGTGTAAATGAATCAGAGAATAAGAATGCAGATGTATTACAAGTAATCATTGATGATGGATTATATAAACTAGGACAAGATCTTGGTTCATTAGGAAATGTTGGTTTTGCTAATCTTGGAGAGAAGCTTGGTAAGACAGAAGAAGAGAAACAAGCAAAGACAATTAATGCTAAAAAGTTATTAAGCAATGCTGACTCATTAACTAGATCTCTTGCTGTTGGTCTTAAACCTCTTATTGCTATAGCTAACTTTGTAGGATACAACTTCCAAGCATTTGTTAATGGTGGAACAATGTATTCATTTGGAGAATTCCAAAAGAACAATCTTAAAATTGTTACAGGAAATAACTTCAGTCTAATACAAAGAGGACTTCTAGATCTTATTGTACCATTGAACGAAGATGTCACTACAGAAGAAAGAAGAAAGATAGCTAAGAAACAAGGACTTAGTAAATACTTATCTACATGGACATTCACTGATGTGATGATGTCAACCAACTCATTTGCTGAGAGAAGACTACAAATGGGTAGTGCGTTGAGTATTATTGATAACTCAATGGTAGTAGATGGTAAGATAGTGAATATAATTCAATACCTAAAACAACAAGATAGAAATGCTAGAAAAGGACTATCTGAAAGTGAAAGAAAAGCTTTAGAAAAATCATTTGATGAAAGAGTAAAAGCTTTAAAAGAATCTTCTTCATTAGATAAGATAGCTACAATAGAAAATGATGAGGTGGTTATTCCAGGAGTAAGTGATCTTGAACTTGCTAAGTTCCGTACATCTATTATTGAATATGGTAGAAAGATTAATGGTCAGATGAATGAAGATAACAAAGCTGGCTATAGAAGAGATACTATATTTAGTTCATTCATGATGTTTAAGAACTGGATGCCTAAGTTAGTTGCTGAACATACATTAGGAATTGATAAGAACACAGAGCTTGATAAATGGGAATATGGTAGAACCAGAGCGTTTGTTAAAACCTGGCAGTATGTAGGGTTTACCAACATAGCAAAAATGAGAGCTATTATAACAGGTAGTGATGAAGGATTACAAATCCTTAATGAGATACTTGAAGCTAAGAAATTAGACTATTTCAGAAAGACTGGTCAAGAGTTAGAGATCACAGAAGAGGAATTCCAAGATCTTATGAGAGAACAAATAGCTAATCAAATGAAAGAACTATATTTATTGTTTAGTATGATGGCTTTAGTTCTTGCAGCCAAAGCTTCACAACCACCAGAAGATGCTACAGAGGAAGAAAAGAATAGATACAAATGGTGGTTAAAACTTATAAATAAAACTTCTGATGAGATTACTTTCTATTACAATCCTCTATCATTTGAAAGTATGACTAAAGGATCTGTAATTCCATCTCTTGGACTTTTGAGTAGAGCTACACAAGTGGTGTGGTATACAGGAAGAGAAATGTATGGAGAAGTAACAGATGATGAAAAGATGGTTGATAAGACACATCCTACTAAATACTTCTTTAATATGATACCTGTAGCTGCACAATTTCAAAATGAACTTCTACCTTATTTATATCCAGAACTGGCTAAAGAACAAGGTATAAAAGTTACTGCAGAAGCTAGAAGATAAGAACGCTATATTATACCAGGTATTTACTACAAACGCTTTTAAAACATATAATTAATAATTAACTTTGCTCACATGAGAACAGCTGCAATTTGCCCAACATGTGCTGTGTATGAAAATGCTCTATGCATTATATACAATGGCCCTTATTTAACTAACATTAATGTTAATCCTTTAGAGGATCTTCAAACAATATTAGGTAAAATAAATACTAACTTAGTACCAAAAACTGGTACTATTGCTCCTAGCACATCTGCTACATATCTAGGACAAACTTATTTAAACACAGCTAAGTCTATGCTGTATTTTGCTAAAGCTGTAGGTACAGGAGCTGCTGATTGGAGTCTTGTATTAACATCTCCTTTAGTAACACCTGAGTATGCTAACAATGCTGCTGCTTTATTTGCTGGCTTAGTTGCTGGTCAGATCTACCGTACAGGAGATCTTCTTAAAATCGTTCACTAATAATACAATCCAATGAGTGTAATCTGTGCAGCTAATCCTTGCCCAATTCTACTAAGTGCATCCTGTGTATTCTACGAAGGACCTAACTTGGTATGTACTGGTATATATACTAATGAAACCGTTGAATCTGCATTACAAAAGATAAATGCTGCATTGTGTTCTGGTGCTGGTGCTGATGGAACTAGTGGTACTTCTGGTACCAGTGGAACGTCAGGCACAACAGGCACTAGTGGAACTTCTGCCACTTCAGGCACCTCTGGTACCACAGGTACTAGTGGATCTGCAGGTACATCTGGTTCTTCTGCTACAAGTGGAACAACAGGAACCAGTGGTAGTTCAGGGAGTAGTTCTACATCAGGAACCTCAGGAAGTTCTGCCACAAGTGGAACCTCTGGAAGTACAGGAACCTCAGGAACATCAGCTACAAGCGGAACAGCTGGTACTGCTGGAAGTTCTGGTACCACTGGATCTTCTGGTAGCTCAGGAACAAGTGGCACTTCAGGTACCTCAGGTACTACTGGGACCAGTGGTACATCTGCTACAGCAGGTACAAGCGGAACATCAGGAATACAAGGTGATAGATATAGAACAACTTCTACAGACTGTCTTATATTAGGTAATTCAGGAACATTCACTGTTGATACAGAATTGGCATACACCCCTGGACAATCTATTATTATTGCATATGATGCATTTAATTATCAAGAATGTATTGTTATTACATACGATCCTCTTACAGGAATATTAGTTTTCAGCAGCCCTACATTAGTAGTTGGTTCAGGAAACTATTGTATATGGGATATAAACTTAGATGGTAGTACAGGAGGAGATGGAAGTAATGGTACTTCTGGAACTTCTGGAACTACAGGAAGTTCTGGTACAACAGGAACTAGTGGAACAACTGGCACAAGTGGGACTAGTGGCACTTCAGGAAGCTCTGGATCAACAGGTACATCAGGTACAACAGGAACAAGTGGCTCTAGTGGATCTAGTGGCTCATCAGGTACTGATGGAACATCTGGTACAAGTGGGAGTACTGGAACAAGTGGTACATCAGCAACCTCAGGATCTAGTGGCTCAAGTGCTACATCAGGTACCTCTGGCACTAGTGGGACCACAGGAACATCTGGTACCTCAGCAACTTCTGGTACATCAGGCACAGCTGGTAGTAGCGGATCTGCAGGTACCACTGGTACATCAGGAACAACTGGTACAAGTGGAAGCTCAGGAACTAGTGCAATAAATGGTTCTTCGGGAGCTGCTATAGCTAACTGGTTTGCAAGTTATTCAGATAGTACAACACAAGTTGTTACAGCATCAAACACTCCTACAGTTATTACATACAACACAACAGAACTAGCAAATGGTATTGTCTTAGACTTTGGTCAACAGATTAGATATCCATATGCTGGTATATACGAAATAGGTTATTCATTACAAATAGAAAAGACAAGTGGTGGAACAGCCACTGATGTTGATATATTCTTAAGAAAGAATGGTACAGACATAGTTCGTACAGATTCTATATTATCTATAGGAAGTAACAATGGTAAAAACTTACCATTTGTATCTATTATATTAGAACTACAAGCTAATGATTATTTAGAAATTCTATTTGCTTCTGTATCTGCAAATATACAAATTACAGCTGTCCCTGCACAAAATGTTCCTTATGCTCATCCTGCAGCACCTTCTATTATTGTTGTAACAAAACAAATAGGTGTTTCTGTAGGAAGTACATCTGGTTCAAGTGGAACTAGTGCTACGTCAGGAACCACTGGTACATCAGGAACTTCTGCAACCTCTGGTACATCTGCTACAAGTGGTAGTTCTGGAACTGCTGGAACTTCAGCAACAAGTGGATCTGCAGGTACATCTGGTACAGATGGAACAGGAGGAACCTCTGGTACTTCTGGAACCTCAGCTACTAGTGGTAGCTCTGGTACATCAGGAATTGATGGTACAAGTGGTAGTAATGGATCTGATGGGACTAGTGGAACTAGTGGTACATCAGCCACAAGTGGTACAAGTGGAAGTTCTGCAACTAGTGGAACCAGTGGGACAAGTGGAAGTACAGGTACTTCAGGTTCAGCTGGTAGTTCAGGAAGTTCAGGAAGCTCATCAACTAGTGGAACAAGTGGAACTAATGGTTCAGGAGGAACTTCTGGAACATCTTCTACAGGAGGTACATCAGGATCTTCAGCAACTAGTGGAACATCAGGCACCTCAGCAACAAGTGGATCATCTGGTACAAGTGCCACAAGTGGTACCTCTGCAACATCTGGTACAACAGGAACATCTGGTACATCAGGATATTCTGGAGATAAATATGCCACAACATCTACTACATGTTTTACGTTAGGTAATAGTGGTACAATCACTGTAGGCACTAACTTAGCATATACAGTAGCTCAATCTATTATAATAGCATTTGATGCTAATAATTACCAAGAGAGTGAAGTGATATCTTATAACCCTTCTACAGGAGTATTGGTATTTGCTGCTCCTACAAGAACTGTAGGATCTGGATTCTATTGTGCATGGTTTGTTAACCTTGATGGTGCAACAGGTGGTGATGGATCTAATGGTACATCAGGTACCAGTGGTTCTTCAGCTACTAGTGGATCTTCTGGATCTACAGGAACCTCAGGAACTACAGGCACATCTGGAACTACTGGTACATCTGGCACTTCAGGTACAACAGGTACATCAGGAACATCTGCTACTAGTGGAACTAGTGGTAGTACAGGTACAAGTGGTTCTTCTGGTACATCTGCAACAAGTGGAAGTAGTGGAACATCTGCTACTAATGGTACAGGTGGAACTAGTGGAACTAGTGGCTCTGCTGGAAGTTCAGGATCTGCTGGTACAAGTGGGTCTGCAGGCTCTTCAGGTTCTGCAGGAACTAGTGGTACAAATGGATCTGCTGGTACATCAGGTTCTAGTGGAAGTTCTGGTACTGCAGGAAGCTCAGGCACTGCTGGTACATCTGGAATAAATGGTTCAAATGGTACATCAGGTACTTCAGGAAGTAGTGGTACTACTGGTACTTCAGGATCTACAGGAACAAGTGGAACAGCAGGTTCTAGTGGTTCAAGCGGTACATCTGGAACATCAGGTACCACAGGTACGTCAGGTACTAGTGCTACTAGTGGAACTGGAGGAACTTCAGGTACCACAGGTAAAGATGGTAATTATGGTGGTGATAGTTTACAATGGGCTTTAACAGCTTTAAGTACAGCTCCTACACTACCACCTACAGGTGGAATGTATTTCAATGGTGCAACCTTTGCTGCCACTACACAGATATCATTTAGTTTAACTGATGGTAACACTGGAAATGCAACAGCATGGTTAACAGCATTAGGAGCAAGTACAAACACAATCAAGGGAAGTATAAGAATTGCAAGAACTAATCTTGGAAATCTTTATGGAGATTATCAAATTACTGGTGTTACAATTGGAACATTTGCTACATTAAGTGTTACATATGTAGGAAGTAATGGATTAGCATCAAATGTAGTAGGTAGTCAGTTGATGGTAAGTTTTGCTAGAGCAGGAGATCAAGGATCATCAGGCTCTTCTGGTACAACAGGAACTTCTGGTACCACTGGAACAAGTGGAACAAGTGGAACGTCTGGTACTACTGGAACTTCAGGAACGGATGGTCAGAGTTGTGTTAGTTATAGTTATACAGGTATTGCCCCTTCTCCACAAGTTGTTACATATACTGATTGTGGTGGTAATCTTATAGGTGAATTTGTTAGCCCAGGACAAACTATTATTTTTTGTGCTATTTCTGGAACACAAAGTTCAAGTGCCCCAGGTAGTTTTACATATAATGGTTTATGTTCAGGAAGTAGTGGTACTAGTGGAACATCAGGGACTACAGGAACTTCTGGATCCTCTGGTACAAAGGGAACATCAGGAACTAGTGGATCTAGTGGTAACTATGGAGGAGACAGTTTGCAATGGACTTTAGCAGCAGTTAGCACAGCTCCTACATTACCAGCAGCTGGAGAAATGTATTTTAATGGAGCAACTTTTGGTAGCACAACACAAATATCTGTTAGCTTAACTGATAATCTTACAGGAAATGCAACTGGTTGGTTAACTGCACTTGGTACAAGTACTAATGCAATAAAAGGTAGCATAAGAATTATGAAGCCTTTTACAGCAGCATCACTTCCTTATGGAGATTATCAGATCACTAGTGTCACTATAGGAACATTTGCTACTATTAATGTTGTTGCAGTAGCACAGAATGGATCAGCAGCTTCATTAATTGGAACCACTGTAGTTATGACTTTTGCAAGAGCTGGGGATCAAGGAACTAATGGAACCTCAGGAACAAGTGGTCTTTTAGGTTCATTATCTGCAATAGGAATTGTTCCTAATGCTAATGGTGCTACATTAACAGGAAATGTATTAAATCTACAACCTGCTAATACTTCTTTTGGAGGTGTTGTAACAACAGGTGGTCAATCATTTTCAGGTCTAAAAAACTTTACAGATAATATTATAGTAAACACAATTACAGTATGGAGAGGTAATAACAATAGCCCCACTAATATAGGAATTGGTTTAGATACATTAACTGATAACACAGGAAATCAAAATACAGTAATAGGGTATCAAGCAGCATCTTCTTTGCTATCAACTAGTAGTTTTACTACAGCTGTTGGGTATCAAGCTTTATTTTTAGGGAAAGGAAATCAAAATACAGCTATTGGATGGAGATCATTATATGCAAATACAGGAAGTTTTAATACATCTGTTGGATATGAATCTTTATCTGCCAATTTAACAGGTAGTTCTAATACTGCAATTGGTACAAATGCTGGTCAATATATTGCAGATAAAATAACACTTGCTACTGTTCTAAGTAATAGTATAATGTTAGGTTTTAGAACTTCTCCATTAGCAAATAATCAAACAAATCAAATAGTTATAGGGTATGATGCAACAGGATTAGGTTCAAACACAACAGTATTAGGTAATTCATCTACAATAACAGCTGCTATTTATGGAAACTTATTATTAGGAACCACTGTTGTTTCAGGTTATAAATTAGATGTTAATGGTACAGCAAGAATACAAACAGTACCAACAATTACTACAGCAACTAAAGCATTAGTAAAAGACCCATCTACAGGACAAATTAGTGAACAAAGTATAAGTTTATTAGGTACATCTGGAACATCTGGTACTAGCGGAACAAGTGGTACTTCAGGAACAACAGGAACAAGCGGTACAAGCGGATTCAATGGATCTTCTGGTACATCTGGTACAGCTGGAAGCTCTGGTACATCTGGATCTTCAGGAGTGAATGGAACCAATGGTACAAGTGGTACAACTGGGACTAGTGGATCATCTGGTAGTACAGGTACGTCAGGAACCTCTGGTGTTAATGGAACAAATGGAAGTTCAGGAACAAGTGGCTCTAGTGGAACAACAGGAACGTCTGGTACTAGTGGAGTCAATGGTACATCTGGTACAAGTGGTATTAATGGAACCAGTGGTACAACTGGAACTTCAGGTACTTCTGGTATAAACGGAACTAGTGGTGTTAATGGTACGAATGGTACATCAGGGACTACAGGAACTTCTGGTTCTTCTGGAGTTAATGGAACAAGTGGCACTAGTGGTGTTAACGGAACTTCAGGTACAACTGGAACCAGTGGTAGCTCAGGAGTTAATGGAACTTCAGGGACTTCAGGTTCTTCAGGTATAAATGGTACATCAGGAACCTCAGGTACAAGTGGTACATCTGCAACTAGTGGAACTACTGGTACTTCAGGTATTAATGGTACTAGTGGTATAAATGGTACTAATGGGACAAGTGGAGTTAACGGTACAAGTGGAACCTCTGGTGTCAATGGAGCTAATGGTACTAGCGGAATTAATGGTACGAGTGGAACATCAGGAGTCAATGGTGCTAATGGGTCTTCTGGAACAAGTGGAGTTAATGGAGCTAGTGGTAGTTCTGGAACTTCAGGCACATCTGGTACTTCAGGTACAAGTGGAGCACAAGGGCCTTCTGGTTCTAGTGGAACATCTGGTGTGAGTGGTAGTGGAAGTGGTACATCAGGAACTAGTGGAACTAGTGGAGTTAATGGTAGTGGAGGATGTCCATATGAATATATGTTAATTGCTTCTGGTTCAGGTTACTTCATAACAGGTTCATACGCTGGTGGTGAGTTTTTCTTTGGAGGAGATAAAGCTGGTTGGAATGAAGGACCATGGAACATTGCACACACTACTAGTCAGAAAATACCTGCAAATCAATCGTTCATTGCAGTACCACTACCAATAGATCTAGTTTCTGGAGATGTAATTAAAGTGTGTGGTATTCTACACAACAGTACATCTTCTGATACGAAATCGTTTGGAGCAGCAATTTCATATATCACTTGTAGTGATCGAGATAGTAGTGGAAATTATTATCAAACTAATTTAAAGGAAGATAATAATTTAGGCACTTTTGATAGTTTTAATACAGGATGTTTTACACTTGAACATACAATGAGCAGCGCTTTAGGTGCTTGTAACAAACTACTACTTATTGGTATTAATGCAGATATTGGTGATGATAATAACATTACCCAGTTTTCATACTCGTGTAGTGTTACCCATACTTGCTAATAAAAAAACCCTCTATATGAGGGTTTTTATTTGATCTATCACCATCTGTGGTGTTATACTCTTCTGACATTCAAACTGTCTGTCTGTTCCTTTGTGAACAGGACACCAATTCCAATCTCCTTTATCAAATGTATATTGTGGATCATTCCAACATCCATGGCACACATTTGTGTTTACAGGTCTATGGCATTCAAACTCATGATGCTTATCAGTGAAGTTAGAGATCATAATCACTTCTTTATTAAGGGCCCATGCTAACCAACTAAGCCCACTAGATAGTCCTATAAAGAATGCACTTTGTTCTATTCGTTCTATTGTACTATTCATTGAGGTGTCAAGTAATCCTTGACAGCTGTCAAATGGATT
>Ga0315285_10000649_pt1 | contig 36080 bp, 23 predicted proteins | sample YL17G09_36_MG_FD_203698 | JGI IMG/M metagenome (GOLD analysis project Ga0315285, IMG submission 203698) | Sediment microbial communities from Yellowstone Lake, YNP, Wyoming, USA - YL17G09_36 | ecosystem: Environmental > Aquatic > Freshwater > Lake > Sediment | place: USA: Wyoming | collected...
AAGCGTGACGGTCTCGACCGAGGTGCTGTCCGGCGACGACGGGCAGCCCAGGGAGGTCGCCATCAGCGTGATCGACACCGGCCCGGGCATCGCCGAGGCCGAGCAGGCGAGGATATTCGACAAGTTCTACCAGGTTGACCCGACACTGACCAAGCAGGCCCACGGCACGGGCCTGGGCCTGGCAATCGCAAAGGACCTGAGCATACTTCTCGGCGGGCAGCTAATGCTGAAAAGCTCCCCCGGCCACGGCGCGACATTCACGCTGACTTTGCCGATCCAGCCGCCCGGGTCCCGAAGGAACGGCGGCGCATAGCCGGGCGTGAGTGAAGCGAACCCCCGGATATGCCCTGACGGGCACACTACAAACGCCAGAGGCATTTTCGAATCGCGGCGCGATCCGAGCGCACGCGGAGCGTTACATAGGTCCCATGAGACCTATGAGACCTATTGCGTTTGTTTCACGCGCACGCGGAGCGTTCGTAGTGACGCCGTTAGGCGTTATCTCCCCGGCTGGACGGCCCTTCGGGCCTTGAGTCCTCCCGCTAAAGCGGCAGGACGCTTTCCTTGGCCGGCTCCGCCGCGTAGAGCAGCGCAGCATGCACGTCATCAGGCGCGACGTGATATGCCTGGGCGACAGCGTCGGGGGTCAGGCCGGCGGCAATGTTGTCCAGGACAACCGAAACCATCACCCGGGTGCCCTTGATACACGCCTTGCCATGGCAGACAGCCGGATCGGCCAAGATTCGTTCGCGCCAGTTCTTCTCTTGCCGTTGAGCATTCGAGCATTGGGCATTGAACATTCGATTGCCGCCTGGGCGGCAATCGTCAATACCACACCATGACCAGCAGGTTCGGCTCGGGGCGTTTGCCCTCCATCGTGCCGATGAGGTGCCCGACGTGCTTGACCTCTATCTTGCTGCCGTCGATCCACTCGTTGATCGAGTGTTCGAGGTTCTCCAGCGGGGCGATGGAAATCTTGGAGTGGAAAATCCGAAACCGCGTCGCGCCGGCGCCGTTGACGTTCAGCGGGCGGCTGAACTTCGTCGCGGCGATGCTCTCGGTGGCGCCGATCGTCTTGAGGCCTATGCCCTCCGAGATCGCCTCGGCGCCGCCGCTGACCAGGCCGAGCGGCTCATCGTCGCCTTCGATGTGGATGGGTTCTTCTTCCGGTTCGAGTATGCTGTCCGCGGCCATGCGTTTCTCCTGAATGAATTGACGAACTCCACAAAATCACTTGCGGCAAATGCGCCGGAGCCGGTTATTATAGCCGGCTCCGCGGCGTGGTCAACAAGGCCCGTCAGGTGCGGGAATATTGTGCCTGGTGCAGGACAAGGTAATGACGAACCCGGTATGTGTGCGGCACGTTGAATATTTCGGGCATTTTGGGCATACGGACGCGGCCGGCGGCGCAAGCTGCCCGTGCCGGCGGATTATGGCGAAAGACAAAATTTTAATTCTGGCTGTCTTCGCGCTGATCATCGGCGTGGCGGTGGGGATCCAGCAGTTTGAATTCGGCGCCCCGTCCAGCTCGACCAGCGGGCTTGGCGGCTCGGCGCCCGCGAAGCTGCCGGCCAGGAAATCGCCCCCGCCGCCGCCGCTCAAGGAACTCCACGTCGATCAGTTCCGGGGCTTTACGCTTCAACTTCAGAGCGCATCGCCCACTTGCCCGTACGAGAAGTACATCGACGAGATCGCCGCCGCCGGCTCAAACGCCATCTGCCTGTCCGTGGCGGGCTATCAGGAGAACTGCGCCTCGACGAGCATTTTCATCGACGCCCGACGCTCGCCTTCGACCGACAGGATCAAGGCCCTGATTGGCCACGCCCGCCAGCGGAAGCTGCAAGTCATGCTCATGCCCCTGGTCCTGCTGGAAAACCCGCGGTCCGGCGAATGGCGCGGCATGATCGAGCCTCGCGACTGGGATGACTGGTGGGAGGACTACGACAATTTCCTGCTCCATTATGCCCGCGTCGCCCAGGACGCCGGGGTCGAAATCCTGGCCGTCGGGAGCGAACTCATCAGCACCGAGAAAGATCACGCCGACCGCTGGCGCGGCCTGATCGCAAGCGTCCGCAAGACGTACAAAGGCTACCTCATATACTCAGCCAACTGGGACCACTTCCGCCCGGTGTCGTGGTGGGACGCCGTCGACATCGTCGGCATGACCACCTACTACGACCTGACGTCCGGCAAGCAGCCGACCGTCGAGCGGCTGATGAAGAGCTGGAAGCCCCTCCGCCAGGACATCCTGGGCTGGCAGAAAACCATAGGCCGGCCCATCATGTTCACGGAGGTCGGCTGGCCCAACCAGGTCACGTGCGCCCAGTACCCCTGGGACTACACCCGCAGCCCCGACAAGCCGGACCCCAATGCCCAGGCCAACTGCTTCGAGGCGTTCTTCGGAACCTGGATACGCGAGCCGTCCATCGCGGGATTCCTCGTCTGGGAGTGGCGCAATTACCCCGGCCAGGTCGTCGACCCCATGAAGGACACCGGCTACGTCCCCTGCGGCAAGCCGGCAATGGCGGTCATCGAGAAGTACTACCGGATGCCCGACCCCTCAACCAGGCCCGCCCCGGCAACCACGCCCGCTTCCTCAACCAAGCCCGCCGCCGCGACAAGCACGGCCACGGCACCGGCAACCACGCCGGACTCGGCAACCACGCCGGCCAGCCGGTCCATGTCCCGCCCCGCGGCGTCCGCACCGACGGCCGGTGCCGCCGCCCAAACCCGGGCCCAAGGAGATCGTGTCTCTGCGCAAGAATTATCATACGCAACCAGATTTAATCTCGTGCGGTAGCGGCGGGCCCAAGTCGAACGCCAGATCTCCCCTGAGTCGCAAAGAAGAATATGCCCTGCCTGCCCCGTTGGGGACGGGCACACTACGAACGCCAGAGGCGCCTTCGAATCTCGCGGAGCGTTCGTAGTGACGCCGTGAGGCGTTATGTTTTCTGCAATGGCCGCCGCGAGAGAGTCATTCAGGATGCGTATAATAGGCCCAGACAACGATCACGCCTCCGCCAACGAGTTGCTGCCCGTATCTCCGCGTCGTGTTGTTATCGTTCCTGTCATGGGCCCCTGTATGGTGTCCCCAGATTTATGCCCAGATTTTATTTTTAGCTGGCTCGAAGCCTTAACTCAGGGCCATTCGTTAGCGTCCCTATTTTCCCGCAACTCAACCGCGTTCACGCCTGGGCAGCAACGAAGTGGCCGCGGACCCGGCCGGTCTTCCAAAGCAGTTCCTTGAGCCAGCAATAGACGACGGGAGTAATGAACAGTGTAATCAGTTCGATCGTCATTCCGCCCACCAGTGGCAAGGCCATCGGGATCATCACGTCCGCGCCCTTGCCGCTGGAAGTCAGCACGGGCAACAGTGCCAGCACGGTGGTGGCCGTGGTCATCAGGCACGGCCTGACTCGTTTGCGGCCGCCCTCGACCACTAGGCGGCGGATGTCCGGGACGCCGGACACGGCGCGGGAGGCGAACATCTGGTTGAGATAGGTGCTGATAACCACCGCATCGTCGGTGGCCACGCCGAAGAGGGGGTAAATCGCGGCGTGATAATAAATGGTTAGCATCCCTATTCCCCCCCCTATTCCCCCCGGGTTTGGAAACATGCCACCGGCCTGACGAAGACACGGGGCGGCTGGCGAACAAAAGCGGTCCCGGCGCGCCGGGATCGGCCCGACTGCGTCGGGGCCTCGTCGCCGCTTTTGCTCCACAACGCAACCGCCTCAGATAAGGGCCTCGCTTACGCGCCCGCCCCCTCCACGATTGCGATTTCATCTTTGGTCAGGCCGTACAGGTCGTAGACCAGCCGGTCGATTTCCGCGTCCGTAGCGTCAATCTGGCTGATCTACACGAAGTTCGAACACTTTTTTCTCGAAGTTCTGAAATAGAAACACTCTGTCAAAAGAAGCAACAAAGGCATGTGTTATAATGTCCGGCTCAACGGTAAACCATGACGAACATGCAAACCCGTCAGCCACCACCAGAAGCCACAATTCCTCACAGCGTTTCCTATAATCCGAACATCGGAGGTCTTTCTTGTCGATCACCGACTGCACCAAGCCCGGCTCCAGCTTCGGAACAAACCCCCCGTCCGTAGGACAAAAGGTAGTTTTGGTCAACACATCATACCGCGCGATACTCACTCGCGAGAGAGTCGCGGGCCATTGCTCATAGTTGTCTTCCGTTTCTTGGAGCTCGACTGTCCCATGTTCCGGTATGTTGTCCAGAATGAGGCTCGCAAGTTCCTTTGCGGCAGACTCTATGTTGCCCTTGCGGCCCTTGCAGAGCCTGTGTTGGTCGTTGAAGCTTACGTTCACGTGTATGTGTGGGCAAGCCTGGGATTCGCATATCTGTCGCGCCTTGTCGGCAACCTGCCTTCGAAGACTCTCTTGCTCCTGCAACAGGCCCCTGTTTCTGGTGTTGTTGCGATACAGCAGCGTCAGCTCGATCCCGAGCTTGCCTGTCCCCGCAGGGATCAGGAAGTCCGGACTCTCGGTGGCATAGGGTTCTCCTGAAGGACACTCCGGACAGCAGTCCCGGAAGTTCTGTAGGAGAATCTTTTCCTCTTCCTTCTTCGTCACGTCTTAGCCCACGATCTGCGTCTTCATTTGATGGCACGGGCGGTGGGGTTCCTTAACGGGTACCCTCCACAATTGCGATTTCCTCTTCCGTCAAGCCGTAAAGATCATAAACCAGCCGGTCGATCTCCCGGTCGGTCGCTTCTATCTGACGCTGTATTGCCCCGCGCTGGGCTTCGCCCTTGGCCGAAGCTAGCTGCTTGTGCATCGCCAACATCGAATCGACCAGCAAGACCATACGGTCGTGAGTAGCTCGTTCACCAGGCTTATTCAGATCGAGCTTTCGGATAGGGACTTTCTCCATGTATTGATAGATGAGCCGATAGCGGAATTCTCCTGCGCGCACTCCAAAAGGAATGCTGATATTGCTGATAGCAAACCAGAACAACCGGCTGTTCAGGATGCCGAGCAAGTACTTGTCTCCGGTTCCAAGCGCGTAGGCAGTGTTCGTAAGGTAAATGCCAGTATCGTCGTAGGCGAACCGTGGATATTTGCAGATGTCGGGGAACACCAATTTCGGCTCATGGAATACTTCGTAATAATCGCATGGGCGAAGCTCCCACCAGAAGTCGCCTTGGTCTTGCCGGGCGCGAAGAGCCTTAGCGAACGGCTCAAGGTGGTTCGCGATCCCCGCGTAATTGGAGCGCAACCAGTCCCAGGCTTTGGCTTCGGACGCAATTGCACCCGGTTTGCCCATTTCGGAACGTGTCCACCCGGCGGGCAATATGATGAGCCACGAATCCGTGGGCTCGACGAAGTACTCCCGGACATTTTCACCACCAACAAACGGATGAAGAAGCCCCGCAATGTTTTGCGCTGCCGCCACAAGTTCGTTGCGCTCCGGGGTAGCGATGACGAAGGCTTCATTTAGTCCTGTCTTGACACCATAAAACATTCTTTTATTGAGGTACTTCCCCAACGGTTCGCCGTTCTTGAGAATCTTGGCGAATGCATTGAGTTGTGCCTCACTTCGCAGAGACCAGGCATCACATGTGAATTGGTTGAGAGGAGCGTGAATCTCCGTGGCCTGCATATCCTCCAGCACGTTCACGGGATTCAGAGTTCTTACCTTGCCTATTTCCACACTTGGAGGTTGGGGCAGTTTTGCAAGGAGCGGAATACAGACGTAGGTATCCTTAGCGCCGGCAAATACCGCCAACCCCCCGAAGTCCACGATGCGGATGAGCGCCGCGTATTTGAGCAAGACTGCGCGCAACGCCTTCGCATACGCCGCACGAAGAAAGCTACTGGATACAATTATGCTATATCGCCCACCGGGACGGATGAGCTTGACGCCTCGCTCCATAAAGTATGTATACAGGTCCCCTGCAGATGAGAAGCACTCGTAGTATTCTTTGAAGTAGTCCTTTGATACCTTGAGCGATTCCTGCCGGACATACGGCGGGTTGCCGATAATGCAATCAAAACCGCCGGCGATCATGGCTTCGGGGAACTCTCGTTGCCAGTCGAAGGCGTTGACACGGGCGAATTCTTTGGGGTCTGGTATCAGCCGGCTGGTAAAGTAGTCCGGGCCGATCAAGGAATTGCCGCACTTGATGTTGTCGGAAAGGTTCGGCAGGGCGCGCTCGTGGAAAAGCCGCATGGAGTCGCTGACGGATTCGGCGGACTCGCCTTCCAGCACCTTCAGCAGCAGCGACAGTTTGGACACTTCCACGGCCTGCGGGTCGATATCGACGCCGAAGATATGCGAAAGAAGAATCCGCTTCTTCTCCGTAATGGTCAGCCGCCAGTCCGACAGGGCGGCCGGGGCCGCTGCGCTGCGCCGTGCCAAGTAAACGGCCTTGGGGAACGCTTCCGGCCCGTTGTCGATGTACCATTTCAGGCAATGCTCGAGAAGGCACCGGTAGGCGCCCAGGAGGAAAGACCCGCTCCCGCAAGCCATGTCCAGCACGCGCAGCGGCTGGGTGGCACGGGCATCTTGCCCGCGAGTAGCATGGCCGTCCCGGCCATGTGTTGCTTTTTCGCTCACGGGCGAGACGCCCGTGGTACCTGCCTTCGCTGAAGCTACGGCAGGCAGGCTCATGGGCGGGACGCCCATGCCACGCTTGCCCGCCAATTGCGCGGGGCTTTTGCCCTCGATCTGCCGGCCTACGGTCTGGCGGACGATGTAATCGACGATATAGGCGGGCGTGTAGTAGACGCCGCCGGCCTTGCGGACCTCGGGCTTTTCCTCGACCTTGGCCTGGTGTCCGGCGGTGAGGCGGATGACCTTGCCCAGGAACCGCTCGTAGACCGTGCCCAGTATTTCGACGGGCAGGACCCTGAATTCGTAGGGGCTGCCGTGGGCGAAGTACAGGCTTTGCAGGATCGGCTTGAAGACTTTGTCATCGACGGCCAGGCGCGGCGTGATTTGGTCGGGGGCTTCGGCTATGGCCGCTTCCTTCTGGAAGTGGAACAGGCCGGAGTTGTACTTGTCATCGGCCTTGCGGCACAGTTCCCGGATAAAACGCCCGTAAATGTCCCCTTGCTCGCACAGGGTTAAAAGCTGCTGGCCGGGTTCAAGCCCCCGGTCCTCGGCCATGCGAAGAAATACAACGCGGTCGATGGTGACCTGAACGGCGCGGTTCAACTCATCGCCGGACAGGTTCGCGTTGCGCAGGGCGATATTGCGGGCAAGCTCATCGCGCCAGCCCTCGATTTCCTTCAGGAACTCCACATCCACTTCGGACGTGCCGCGTTTGCGCTTGGAGGCGGCGTATTGGTCGAAGGCGCCGGTCCAAACCGCCTCGCGCGAGAAGATATCCCACAGCTCGCGCCAGCGGTCGGGGTATTCATCGAACCGATAATAGAGAATGCGGGCATGGCCGGCCTTGTCGGCCTGGCGAGGCCGCTGGGTGCAATCGTACACCCCCAATTCCTCAAAGTCGGTAAGGATGGAAACCGCGACCTTGGCGCTCCATCCGTAGCGCCGCAACTGGTAGGCCGGGGCGGGATCGGCGAAGATGTTGACGCCGCACTTCTTGGCTTCAACGTAAAACTTCGGCAGCGTGCCGACGCGGAAGGTGTAATCGGGGGCCTTCTGCTGGCCTTCCACGTCCAGGCTGTCTTCGACCACGACTTCGCAGTATTGCGGGGCGACGCGGGCGGCGTTGCCGACATCCCAGCCCAAAGCCCGAAAAAACGGGTCGATCAGGTCCTGGCGGATGTGGGCTTCTTTCCTGCCGGCCGCGCAGAAGGCGGCCTGGTTCCTGGCGAAGTATTCGCACAGCCTGGCGACTTCATCTTTGCCTTGCTCAAAATTTTTGGTCGTCGCGCTCATCGCAGCCCCCATGCCGCGCTGCCGGGCATGCCCATGCCGGGCGCGGCTCCCGCCTTCTCCCCTGCTTCGCTGAAGCTACGCAAGGCTGCGGCGGGCAAGTCGGACATGGCGGTGCTCTTATGTTTCCTGGGCATGGCTGGAAGCTTACCGCGATTAGCGCCCTTCGGCAAGCTCAGGACTTCGCCGATCAGGAGTTGCCGCCGGGGCGTGTAACTGAACTTCCGGCAGGGGCGCGTTCGAAAGCCCCCGCGTCGAGCAGCCTGAGCCCGCGGGCTGTCAGTGAGCGGACTTTTGCGGGCCGCCATGGGCCATTATGCAAGTCCCGGCGGCGGCGGGCACAACAGAAACATTTCGTGGCTGTCGCTTTCTGTCACCAGACCTTGAGTTTGAGATCGCCCTGGCCGGGACTCTCGAACGGGCCGGGCACAGGGTTGGCTTCGCCGCGTTGCTTGCCGAAATAGTCGGTGTTGACGCGAATCGGCGAGCCATCGGGGTTTTCATAGGGAAGATTCGGGATGGCCGCCTTGCCGAGCAGATCGGTGGTCACCAGTTTGCGTGTTCGTTCGCCGGCCCAGGCCTTGTCGAACGTCAGTTCCAGGTATAAGCCGTCGGGCTTCACGAGCAGATTGAGTGCCGGATCGAAGTCCGGCTTGACGAGCGGGTCCTTTTCATGCTTGGAGGGTTTGGCGCCTTTGAGGAACACGTTGCCGTTCATCCATACGGGCAATTTCGCCGCATCGTAAGGACTCAAGTCGCCACGCTGCACGAACAGATTGTTGTAGAAACGGTCATCGCCGCTCGGGTTGTTGTGCAGCCCCGCGACTTCGGTGGAATGGGCCTTGTGGAACGGGGTCATTCGGCCGTCGAAGGCGTTCAAACGCATCCCGCCGGCGATCAGGTTATGAACATAGGCGCCGCCCCGCGAAACATCAAGCAGTGTCATCGGGGAAAGGAAGATGTTGTTATCCACCAGGAACGGTCCGTGATCCACCTCGACGAACAGATCCTGATCGGGGTTATCGTGGAAGAGGTTTCCGGACACGCGCGTGCCCTGGGCCATCCAGTCCAGCCAGAGCCCCCGGCACGTCCGGTAGATGTGATTTCGGCTGATCTGCACGTCAATGGCGCCGTGGAACTTGATGCCCGCCATCTCCGCGCCGCCGAACAACCGCCGGACGTGGATGTCATGGATGGTGTTGCCGGTGACCACGCTGAACGAGCAGCCCAGACTGCCCACAATGCCCGTCTGCTCGCAGTGGGAGATGTGGTTGTTGCGTACTATGTGGCTGCCGACGGTCTCCTTGTTCCAGCCGTTCTTCAGAGCGCGATTGAGGGTTCCGACATAGCCCTCGGCGGACCCCGCCCTGTTGTCCCACTCATCGCCGTATTTCCCCAGCGCGATTCCCGAACATACTGAGTGGCTGATCACATTGTTCTCAATGATCCAGCCTTTGCTCCAATGCGTGCCGATCAATCCGACCTGCTCGGCCGTGGGCGGCGCCCAGGGGGTGGCCGCGTGCCGCATCGCCAAGCCGCGCACGGTGATGTAGTTCATGCCCGGCTTTTCCGGGTAGAACACCGTCCGCCGCACGTTGATCTCCACCAGTTGCTCGTTGGGGTTGACGGCCTTGAACTGCGCCCAGATCGTGGTGTTCTCCTTGTCCACCTGGCCGAACCAGAGCGCGGCGGCCCCCACGGGCTTCAGGACATCGTCCAGCTTGACCGCCTCGGTCAGCCAGTCGCCGTTGAGATAGACGGCGCCGGTGTGATGCTGCCGGCCCCTGGCATCAAACCAATCGCCGTGAATGAGGTCGCTGTAGGGATTGAAGCTGCCGAAGAACGCATTGGGAATGGTCACTTTCCAGGTGTCATCCTGAACCTTCTCCCAGTTCTTGACGACTTCCGAGCCTTTGATCTCGACCTTCTCGCCGGGCGCGGCCTGGTAGATTATGCGCTTCGCGTCGGATGTGCCGCCGCGCGGCGGGCTGATGCGCTGCCGGTACACGCCTTCATGCACGGTGATGACATCACCCGGCTGCGCGAGATCGGCGGCGTGCTGGATCGTGCGGAACGGGGCCGTCCGCGTGCCGGGGTTGGCGTCGTTGCCGCCGGGAGCGACATGAATGTCGGCGGCGTGGAGCGATGCCGTCGGCGCCAACAACATGGCGGCACACATAAGATTCTTCATGATTGCTTTCATTGGTATTGCCTTCCGTGGTGGAGTCAGCCCAGTTCCGTTCATTATCGCGCCGCTCTGAGCTCAACCAGCTTCGTGCGGCCCTCGTCGATCGGCCCTGCCAAGGAATTTGCCGTGGCGTCGGCAACTTCTCAGAGAATAGTTCAACAGCGCCGAATATGCAACGACTTTGGGCTGGTAATCAGTTCACCAATCCGGCAATACATTTGACGGGACTCGGCATCCGTGGCTATTATCAAGGTCACGTGGTAATCCACAAACAACAGAAAAGAGGTTCGCGAATGATGAGAACCATGAAAAGGCTGACAGCCTGCTTTGTATGGGCAGTTCCGGCGTCGAGTTGCCTGGCGGCGGATGCGGGGATTCGTCCTTCGCGGAGGCGGCCGCATCGTGTTTCCCGGTGACAGTTGATTGGGCGATCCCGCCACACACCGTCCTGCCGAATTCAAGCCAAGGAGCAATCTTATGAGAACAAGAACCATTCTGTTTGCAGTGCTCATCGCAGTTGCCTCGGCGTTGGCCCAGGCCCAATCGCAGCCGTCGAAGGATGCCAACGCGGCGGAAGCAACGCGGGCGCGGGAGGCCCGCGTGGCCTGGTGGCGCGACGCCCGCTTCGGCATGTTCATCCACTGGGGACCGGTGAGCCTCAAGGGGACCGAGATCAGTTGGTCGCGGGCGAACTCGAATCCCGCGTGTCCCAACAAGGGACCGATCCCCGTTGAGGTCTACGACAATCTCTACAAGCAGTTCAACCCCACGAAATTCGACGCCAAGGGCTGGGTCGGCCTGGCGCAGGCGGCCGGCATGAAGTACATGGTGTTGACGGCCAAGCACTGCGACGGCTTCTGTCTCTGGCCGACAAAGACGATCGACTATCACATCGGCAACACGCCCTTTGGCCGCGACGTGTGCGGCGAGTTGGCCAAGGCCGCCCACGACGCGGGGATGCGCATCGGCTGGTACTACTCGCCCATGGATTGGCGCGACCCGGATTGCCGCACCGCGCGGAACGCCCAATACGTGGGCCGGATGCAGAACCGTTTGCGCGAACTGCTCGGCAACTACGGGCGGATCGACGTGCTGTGGTTCGACACCGACGGCCGCGCCCCGTCGTGGGACCAGCCGAACACGTACCGCCTGGTCCGCGAGCTGCAACCGAAGATTCTCATCAGCAACCGCCTCGATATGGGCGCTGGCGGCGACTACGAGCGGCAGGCGGTGGGGCCACAGGCCGATTTCGCCACGCCCGAACAACGCGTCGGCGGATTCGACGATCAGACGCCGTGGGAAACATGCATGACCTTGGGCACGCAGTGGGCGTGGAAGCCCAACGACACGATCAAGTCGCTGAAGGAGTGCGTTGACATTCTTGTTCGCTGCGCCGGGGGCGACGGCAATCTGCTGCTCAACGTCGGCCCCATGCCCACGGGCGAGATCGAGCCGCGGCAGGCACAGCGCCTCAAGCAGATCGGCGACTGGCTGGCCAAGTGTGGCCAGAGCATCTACGGCACTCGCGGCGGCCCGTTCAAGCCCGGCAAGTGGGGCGCCGCCACGCATAAGGGCAACAGCGTCTACCTCCACATCCTCGATCCCAAGCTTGACACCGTAACACTGCCCGCGATCAAGCAGAAGATCATCGGCAGCCGCGTCCTGACCGGCGGCTCGGCCACCGTTAAACAGACGGACCAGGCAATCGAGATCTCGGTGCCCAAGGCGGATCGCCAGGAGCTCGACACGATCGTCGTGCTGACGTTGGAGGGGTGAGGAACCTTGTCCGCTGAATCGAGTTTAATGCTCCTGGCGACACGACTTCTTCGCCCAGCGAAAGGAGCTTGATAAAGCCATGTCAACAAAGCCAAAGAAGAACAAGACCATCAAGAGGCGCGATTTCCTTAAGTCCGCCGCGGTTGCGGGGGCCGGGCTGACGTCGGAAATCCGCCCCGGAACTCCACGTTTAAACGCTTGATGCCCGGCCCAAGACAGGGGAAAGTCAATTCTCGGCGTTTGGTGAATAATCCGAGATAATCCGAGTTGAAAGGAGCAGTGAACAAATGGGAACCAAGTGTCGAATGATGATGGGCGTGATCGCCTTGTTCGCCGTCGCCGCGCAGGGGCAGGACTACTTGAAGCCCGACACGGCGGCGCTGGCGCACTGGCGGGACCTTCGCTTCGGGATGTTCATTCACTGGGGGCCGGTCAGTCTGACCGGGCACGAAATCGGTTGGTCGCGCGCCAAGCCCACCCCGATAGACGAGTACGACAACCTCTACAAGAGATTCGACCCGACGAAGTTCAACGCCGACGAGTGGGTGTCAATCGCCAAGGCCGCCGGCATGAAGTACATCGTGCTGACGACCAAGCACCACGACGGCTTCTGCCTGTGGGACACCAAGTACACCGACTACAACATCATGAACTCGCCTTTCAAGCGCGACGTGGTCAAGGAGCTTTCGGACGCCTGCAAGAAGCAGGGCATCGCATTCGGCACGTATTACTCGGTCACCGACTGGTACAACAAGGACTGGCCGGTCACCAGCCCCGCCGGCCGGGTCAAGCGCGAAACCTCCGACCTCGACGCCTACGAGAAGTATCTGCAAAACCAGATCACCGAGCTGATCACGAAATACGGCCCGCTCATCACCATGTGGAATGACGTGCCGGCCATGTACGGCAAAGAGCGTGGGCTTGCGACCATCCAAATGGTTCGCAAGCTCCAGCCGAACATCATCGTCAACAACCGCACCGGCGCGGGCGGCGACTACGACACGCCGGAGCAGAAGATTGGCGGCTTCAACATGGATCGGCCGTGGGAGACCTGCATGACCATCGGCACCCAGTGGTCCTGGAAGCCCGATGACCGGATCAAGTCGCTCGAGCAGTGCATGCAGACGCTGATCATGACGGCGGGGGGCGACGGCAACCTGCTGTTCAACGTGGGCCCGATGTCCACCGGCGAGATCGAGCCCGATCAGGTGGCGCGGCTCAAGGAAATGGGCGCGTGGCTCCAGAAATACGGCGAAAGCGTATATGGCACGCGCGGCGGGCCCTGGAAGCCCGGCAAGGACATCGCCAGCACCCGCAAGGGCAATGCCGTCTATCTCCACATCCTGCGCTGGACCGGCGATTCGATCACCCTGCGAAACATTCCCAGGAAAATCACCGGCAGCTCGCTGCTGACCGGCGGCAAGGTTGAGGTGAAGCAGACCGAACAGGGCGTGGTCATCACGGTCCCGGCCGGCGACCGCCAGAAGATCGACACCCTCGTGAAACTGGAACTTGAAGGATCGGCGATGGATATTGCGCCGGTGGCGCTGAATCCGTAGCTGTCCGTCGGCATCAATCAAGTGTAAAGCTGTTCTTCCCGGCCTTGACGGCGAAATCCCACTTTTTGCCGCCCCTGGCGACCAGCGCGGCAGTGTGGCCGTTGAAGCGGAATCGCTCGCAGCCGCAGCGTTTTGTGGAAGTCAGTTCCCAGATCAATCGATTGTTGGGGCGTCCGCCTTCAGCCCGATGGCGTATTCGAGGAAGTAAAGGATGTTTGCCGGGCTTTCCCGAGGCCCGGAACGCGCGGAATCCGCTTCCTGGGCTTCAGGACGTGATAGAATCGTTAAAACTGCCGGCGGCGGTCGTCAGCAGACAGGCCATATAGGAAATGCCGTATAACCGTGATTATGAGAATACTACTTTTACTCGGGAAGACATTGTCAGGTTTCGCAGGATGGTGCATGCTGATCGCATGTATGACGACTTCCGTTTACGCTGCCGAGAACTCGCAAAACAAGATGATAGAGGTCGGCAATGCCAGACTGGTTCGTGTTGTGTTGCCCAAGAAACCGAATGATCGAATCGAGAGGATCGTTTCGGTCTTCGCCCGTCAGGTGGAGAAACGATGCTCGGCGAGAGTCACAACCCACGGAGAGGCGCCCTTGACGGTGGCGCTCACCATCGATCCGGCCATCGGCAGAGAGGGCTTTCAGATCAGGGACCGGGCCGGTGGCGGCATCGAGGTGGTTGTTCAGAATGAACTCGGGGTGCTCTACGGACTGGGTAAGCTCTTGCGGACAAGCAGGTACTCGCGGGAGGGCTTTGCGCCTGGCGCCTGGCGGGGGGAATCGGTTCCTCAGAAGCCGATTCGCGGCATCTATTTTGCCACCCACTTCCATAACTACTATCATGACGCCCCGGTGGAGAATGTCGAGCGCTATGTGGAGGAGCTCGCCTTGTGGGGATTCAACACGCTTCTCATCTGGTATGACATGCATCACTTTGATGGCTTCGATGATCCAAAGGCCGTGGCATTCCGAGAGCGTATCTACACTATCTGTAACGCGGCCAAGCATATCAGCTTGGATATTGGCCTCATCGTTATCGCCAACGAAGCCTACAACAATTCTCCTGCCGATCTCCGGGTGGGTGCCGACGTGCATCGCGGCGGGTGGTACGATTGCGCGGTCTGTCCGGCCAAGACGGGCCGGGATGGACGAAGCGGACTGGACTATATCCTCAAGATCCTCGGCGAGGAGTTTGACTGGATCGCGCCACTCGCGCTGAAATACACGGTTATCTGGCCGTATGACCAGGGAGGGTGCGGCTGCGAGAAGTGCCGCCCCTGGGGCAGCAACGGTTTCGTGCGGACGGGCGCCAAGGTGGCCGCGTTGGTGCGGAAGAAACTGCCCGGCGTCAAGGTCATCGCCTCCACCTGGTATCTGAATCGCGAGGAGTGGACCGGCATGGCCCAGGCCTTGAAGGGCGAAGATTGCTGGGCCGATATCGTCCTTTCCGAGGGTCACGTCTGGAGGCTCGACAACCTGCCCATGGTGGGGTTTCCCGAGATCAGCATGCACGGGATGTTTCCATGGGGGGGCTTCGGCGCATCGGTTCTCGCGGCCCGCGCGGAAGAGCAGTGGAACAGCGTCCGGACGGCCAGTGCCGGCGGCTTCCCCTATTCCGAGGGCATTTATGAGGATATTACCAAGGTCGTCTACAGCCAACTGTATTGGAGCGACCGAGCGCCAGCGGAAACGCTCCGCGAATACATCGCCTTTGAGTACTCGCCGGAGCGCGTGGATGCATTGCAGAAGGTCATGGCGACGCTGGAGCAGAACCATCATTTCCGCTGGTGGCCCGGACAGATGGAGGGCGCCGATATTCCCCGACACTGGATTCCCAATCGGGGAGCGAAGCCCCAGGCCGACCCCGGGGCGGAAGGTGCATGGGCGACGGTGAAACAGGTGGACAAGAACCTTCCTCAATGGGCACGCTCATCCTGGCGATGGCGGATCCTCTACCTGCGAGCACTTCTGGATGCTGAACTCAAAGCAAGTGAGGGCAAACCCAATGCCCGGTGCAACGAGGCATTTGAAGAACTGATTCGCATCTACCATGCCGAGGGGGCCAATCCGGTTATCCGTCCGCCGGTACCGTATAAGAAGTGAACAAGGGACAAGAGAGAAATGAAACTGGAAAAGATGCCGTTTTGGGCTGGAAGACAAATGAGTGTGACAAAGATCGGAATGTTGGCGTTCCATGCCGCATTGCTCGTCGTGGCCAATGGCGTGAGCGTCGCGGCGGCGACTGAGGGGCGAGCCTCCGGGAGCCCCCAGGATGAAGTGATCAAGGTCGGCAGCGCTGAACTTGCCGTGGTGCTGGGGGCTCACCCGAGCCCCGCTGAGAAGCGGGTTGCGGTATTGCTTGCCGAGCGCATCAATGAGCGTACAGGTATTTCGCCGGCTGAATCATGCGCCAAGGCCGCGATTCGACTGGTGATCGGGACGGTGGCATCAAATGATAAGATCAAAGCATTCGCGGCCACTCGCAAAGATATCGCATCGCTTGGTGCCGACGGGTATTGCATTGCGGCGGATGTGCGGAAGCCCGAGCTGTACGTGGTCGGCCAGAGCGACAGTGGAGTCGTGGCCGGGGTCGGGCGTTTGATGCGCGAACTGCGATACAAACGGGGCAAGCTTGAACTGCCCGCACTTGAGATTACCGAGGCGCCGCAGATGCCGAATCGCGGCATGTATTTGTGGGCGCGCAAGCACTTCTTCGGCAAGCCGGACCAGGTGGACCGTTATATCGAGGAGTTTGCGCTATGGGGTGGGAATGCTCTGGCGTTCTGGTTCGAGATGGGAATGTTCAACAGCTTTGACGATCCGGAGGCGAAGCAGTGGCTGGCGATGTACCGGCGGTTCTACGCGACGGCCCGGCGCATGGGGATGAAGACCGGCCTGCTCATGGCGGTCAACGACGCCTACAAGTCTTCGCCGGAAAAGTTGCGTATTTCGCCGATTATCGGCTGTCCGAATCACTACATGTGTCCTTCCAAGCCGGGCAGCGTTGAGCAGATGGTCGCCTGGCAGGAGCAGGTCTTCAAGGCCCTGCCTGCCATTGATATCTTCAACCTGTTCCCGGCGGACCCCGGCGGCTGTTCCTGTTCGGACTGCACACCGTGGCCGACCCGTGGTTACTGGCGCATCGCAAAGCCGCTTGCGGAGAGGATTCATGAGATCTCGCCAAAGACGGAAATCTGGGTGGATACGTGGCACTTGAACCACAAGACGTTCGGCGGCAAGGACTGGAAGAACCTGGTGGCCAATCTGGCCAAACAGCGGCCGGAATGGTTTGCGGGTTTTGAAGTAGCAGTAGCGCCAAATCACAAGTATGCCGCCATGTCCGCCGAAGATCGCAAGTATTACAACGAGGCTCAGGCACCGTTGATGGTTTTCCCGGATATTTCCATGTGGGGAAACCACCAGGGCATGCTCGTCAATAAGGAGTACTGGAAGTCGCTGCAGGCTGAGCTGAATGATTACTCTCCCGAACTGATGAAAGGCGGCTGGCCCTACAGCGAGCGATGGAACACGGATATCGCAAGTGTGACGTTCCTTTCGTGGTTCTGGAATTCGAAGAAGACCTCTGAGACGGTGCTTGACGAGTATGCTTCGTTCTACTTCGGTCCTGGAGCCGAAACCGGCAGGAAACTGCTTGATCTGCTGGATGACGGCTGCAAGGATCCGCAGCGAAAGCGGAAAATTGGCGAGGCGTTGGCCAAGCTGGAAGGCTCCGTGCCGGACTGGGTGAAGCGCGACTGGCGCTGGGGTGAGATCGTAAAGTCCTGCCGGTTCTTTGCCAACCGCCATTGAAGATTGCAGGAGAGGAGCAATACGGTCTGTTCGGCAAGACGCGAAAGCACAATACGCTAGTGGAAACAGCAGACGTCGATCGTCAACGCAAAGGAACGCTGGACATGTCGAATCCGATATCACGCAGAGACTTCTTTCAGTTGACCGCGGCCGCGTCAGTTGGGGGAACCGTGCTGCGGCACCTTATTGCTGCTGATTCAACTGTCCACGCTCCGTCCGCGGCAGACATCCACGTCGCCCGGGCCGGCGAAGGGCGTACAACGGTCTCCCTCAACGGGACTTGGGATATTGAGGAGAGCGTCCAGGCAACTGACAGCCCCAAGGCGTTCACCCACACCGTTGCCGTGCCCGGGCTGGTGAATCTATCCAAACCCGCGTTCCCGGAGGTGGACCTTTTCGCCAGCTACTACTACTTCAAGCGATTCGGGCGCAACGGGCGCAAGTATCCGTGGGGCACGACGAACTCGATGCTCCGCGACGAGGATCCGCTGCCGGCCATCGGCATCCCGGTGAACAAACGCAACTACTTCTGGTATCGGAGGAACTTCGCACCGCCGGAGAAACGAGAGGTGGCGCTGCTCAAGATCGGCAAGTCGCAGTTCGGCACGGCCGTTTGGCTGAACGGCAAGTTCGTGGGAGAGCATCTCAGTTGCTGGACTGCCGGTTATTTCAACCTGACCGACGCCATGAACTGGTCGGGTGAGAATCAACTCGTGGTTCGCATCGGTGCCCATCCGGCGGTGCTGCCGGAGAACATTCCGGGCGCTGGCACATACAGCTCAAAACACAAATGGACGCCCGGTATCTACGACGAGGTCAGCCTGATCCTGTGCGACAATCCGGTGATCGAGACCATCCAGGTGGCGCCGCGCCTCGGCGCCTCCGAGATCGTCATTCAGACGAAGGTGAGGAATTACGGCCCGGCCCAGAATGTTGAACTGGGTCATACGATCCGCCAGTGGAAGCAGGGGAAGGAGGTAGCCCGTTCTGAACCACTGCGGATACAACTCGAGCCCGGCCAGGAGAAGACCTACACCCAAACCGTCCGGATCCCTGATGCCCGGCTGTGGTCGCCCGAGGATCCCTTTCTCTACGCCGTCGAGACCCGCACCGGCGGAGACAGCGTGGTGACGCGGTTCGGGATGCGCGAATACCGGTTCGACAACGCCAAGCGAACGGGCTACCTGAACGGCAAGCCGTATTACCTGCGCGGCGGGAACATCGAACTGCACCTCTACTTCGAAGACCCGCTGTGCGGTGGTCGCCCGTGGGACCGGGTGTGGGTGAAGAAACTCATCGCTGACATTCCCAAGCGGCTGAATTGGAACGCGTTTCGGTTCAGCCTGAGTCCCGTCCCGGAGATGTGGCTGGATATCGCGGATGAGGAAGGAATCCTCGTTCAGAATGAGCCGATCCTCTGGATTTGGGGCCCAGAAATGCCCCCCGTGGCAGGGTCATGGTCCGTCGACGAGTTCGTCAAGGAGTATGGCCGCTGGATGCGCGACCACTGGAACCACCCGTGTATCTTCGTTTGGGATTCGAGCAACGAGACCAAGTGGGACAAACTGCCCGGAATCATCAACACCGTGCGTCCTCTTGACCTGTCGCACCGGGCTTGGGATTACAATGACAGCCAACCCGCGGGACCTGAGGATGTGTGCGAGACCCATGCCTATCTCGTGGGTCTTACCAAGCGGTACAGGTACCTGAGGCATCTCAACACGTTTGATCCGGACCAGGGCACGTTTGCTCCGGACGATTTCTTGGATGGGTGGTTGAAGTCCGGGGGCCGTGCCGGGCGTTGTTGCCTCATCAACGAGTACGCCTGGCTCTGGCTCTATCCGGACGGGACACCCCTGGACATCACCGCCGGCATCTACGAGAAGATTCCGCTCACCGAACGGCAGGACTACCGCTTCTATCTGACCGCCGCCTTGACGGAAATGTGGCGGGCCCAGCGTTGTGCGGTCGGCTTGTTTGACTATGAATATTTCGGCTCGTACCTGCCGCGCACGCCCGGGCCGTATCATTTCGGCGACTTCGCCGATGCGACGACTCTGCGGCTCCATCCGGAATTCGAACGCTACATGATTGAAGCATTCAAACCGCTGGGTGTCTATCTCAAGTTCTGGGGAGATGGTGAGCCTGGCACGGAGATGCCCCGTAGCCAGTGGTTCCCCATCCATGGCGGGACGGAGCGCCGGTTCTCGGTGGTGCTCGTCAACGACGATCGGGAACCCGTCGACGGGATACTGGTGCTTTCGGTCGAAACTCCCGAGGACAAGAAATTGGCTGCCGACGAAAAGCCGTTCCGGGTAGCCGCTGTCGGCAGGAGTACGTATGAACTCTCCGTTTTGATTCCGAGGGAGGCTGGCCGGTACGTTCTGAAAGCAACGGCCTATCCCAAGGGCTCGCGCCACAAGAGCCCTACGGTCAGTTGCCGGAAGATCTTCGTGGTAACGATTCCGGTGCGGCCGGGCATCGGCTGCTGGTTTTGGACGGACCGGGAATTGGCGCCGGATGGCTACCGCGACTTCATTGACAAGGCGGAGAAATACTCGGCCTTTGGCCTGCTGACCACGAGCATCCGCGCCAGCGTGGAAGTGACGGATCCCAAGGTTCATGACCAGATCAAACTGGCGGCCCAATATGCCCGTGCGCATGACATGGCCATCGTGATGGACCTGGACGTGCGATTGGCACGACAGGCGTTCCAGAACAAATACCCCGACGAGTTGCAGGAGATCGTTCGCCTGCGAGAGGTCGCCCTGGTCGAGGCGGGCGAGGCGAGCCTGGCCATCGAGCCGATCAACCTGGGCGACCATTACACGTTCCGGGCGCGGCCGTACGATTCCGTGTCGGCACGCGTGTTGCGCGTGTATTCGTACGCTGCCGGCGAGCAAGGCGTCGAGCCGGATACCGTCCAAGACATCACCGGCCGCTGCAAGGTGGCCCAGGCCGACGCGAAGGGCGTGCGCGTGGCGGTCCCCTGCACGGCCGAAGACCGCGGGCGCACCGCCTGCGTTCTCGCGGCCTTCACTCTTTTTACGCCGGACGTGTTCGCGCCGCACCTGATCGAGTTCGAGCGGAACATACTCCGACAGTATGCCGATGTTCCGCTGGCGGGGGCCTGCAAGGACGAATGGGGGTTTCCCGGCCGGTTCGGCCCGCGCAGCGACGACCTCTATTTCTCGCGGTCCATGGCCAAGGCGTATGCAAAACGCAGGCCGGACCATGCTCTCGACCGCGATCTACTGCTGATGTGCAAGGGTGAAAAAGGGCGTCAGGGCCAGCGATCTGCCGCGATTAACCATTACATGGAGATGAACTGGCAGCGCAACGCTGAGGTAGAGACCGCCTTCTATCATGCCATCAAAGACGTCTTTGGCCCCAAGGCACTGTCGGCCACGCATCCGACGTGGTACCCCTACCCGAATGAGAACGAGATTTTCAAAAACGGCCTGGATTGGTGGGCCTGTCAGCGGGATCTGGCTCAGACAGACGAAGCGACGCCGTTTTGCGCGCGCACGGCGCTGGCCAAAAAGTGGCACAGCCCACTCTGGTACAACATGTATTATGACCGCTCGCTGAAATCCTATGAGGAAGATATCTGGCGGCATGTGCTGGGCGGCGGCCGGATGAACTTCCATCCCCAGTTTCCGGGGCCTTGGGCATCCAATCCCTGGTCGCTGGCGGAGTCCCGAGTCTTGCAGGCGGCCGCGCGCATCGGCCTTCTCGACCTCATCTCAAGGGCTCCCATTGATTGTCCCGTGGCGGTGATCTTTGGACATCCCGATGTGCTGAACTGGTCGGGCAAAGGCTTCGCTGACGTGGGGCTTGAAGTCAGCAATGGTCTGTGGGCGGAGGGTTTCTATGCGGACCTCATCCCCAGCAGCGAAATCGCCCTCGGAAACCTGAAGCTCACCGAAGATGGCAGCATCCAATACGGTCCGCAGCGCTACGCCGCGGCCGTGCTATACCACCCGCAATTCGAACGCATCGCCGTGGCGGAGTTCTTTCGCAAGGCCGCGGCCAAGGGCAAGACGGCATTGTTCCGCGTCGGCGATTGGACCCTGGATTTTGAGGGCCGCGATTGTGACGCCAACGCGGCCCTGCCGCCGCGGATGAAGCTCCTCGACGCGACCGCCGCAGTGCGGCAGATCATTGCCCATCTGAAGGCGTCGGGCATGGAGCCGCAGACGCCCTGCACGATGCGTGGAGCCGCCGGGTTCCCCGCCTCGATGATGCCCAAGCCGAGCGGGCAGTGCCGGTTGCTCGACGGCACGGTCATTGTCGCTTCCGGCGAAAAGGACGTGATGGGCGACCCGATCCGCAAGACCATCAAAGTGGCCCCTCGACCGGGCTCGGGGCAGGCCCCTGGACCGGGCTCGGGGCAGGCCCCTCGACCGGGCTCGGGGCAGGCCGGCCAAGATGTCATCTTTGACGCCATCGGCGTTGCGGCGGTGCGGCTTGACGGGCAGGGCAAGGTCGAGGCCATTGCCGCCGGCGGCTTGAAGACCTTCAAGGCTCGCGACATGACGATTGAACTGCCCGAGCGCGCCGACGTGGCGCTCTGGCGCGATTCCAAGGGCCAGTGGCAGGGTGTCCTGCTGGGCCATGACTGCCCGGTGCCGGATGCCCTGGCCGGGATCACCCGAAAGTGGACCCGCCTGCGTCTGCCGATTTCACCAGGCCATGAATAAGGAAAACCATACTTTGGTGGGGAGTGAGGTATCAGCATGAATGAGAATGAAGACACGACAGGCGGCGCGCATGGCGCAGGCCAGGATAAGGGAACCGGGATCACGCGGCGGGACATGCTGCGCGGTTTGGGCATAGTGGCGGCGGTCGCGCCGCTGGGCGTGGCGGCCGGCGAAGATGCGCCCGCCACCGCGAAAGCCCCGCCCATTGCCGATCTGCTCGACGAGCATTTCACCTCGGCGTCAGGGCGGCATTTCGGATCCCAGGTTATCCACATCGGCGAGCAGAACGGCTATCAGGTCACTCCCATCAGCCAGGACAAGGCCGCGCCGGACTATCAGCGGCCTGGGAACATGAGCAATCCCACCGTGGCGGCGCTGCTGCGGAAGGTGATGGAAATGGAGGGCACGGAGGCAGCCGTCGGCGGGCCTTGCGGCATGGGCATCATTTCACAGACCTACCTGGCGCTGCTCAAGCCGGGCGATCGCGTGGTGGCGCACCGCTGCAACTACGACTGGGTGATGACCCTGTTCCGCGAATACCTGCCTTCCTGGGGCGTCAAGGTCGATTTCGTGGACCTGGCCGATCCCGAGAACCTCGCCAAATCGCTGCGGGCCGGGCCGGCAAAGATCGTCCATTGGGAACCCTATGTGAACCCGACGATGGAGGTTCTGGACACGCCCGCCCTTATCAGCATTGCCAAGGATGCGGGCGCCACGGTGATCGTGGACAATACGTGGCTGAGCCCGTACCTGCTTCAACCGTTCCGCCTCGGCGCCGACCTGGTTATTCACAGCGTCACGAAGTACATGGGCGGCCACGGCAACGCCATGGGCGGCGTGGTTTCGGGGAAGAAGGACCTTGTCGCCAAGATCGAAAAGGCGCAGTACTGGCTGGGCGGCCTGCTGAGGCCCATGGACGCGTTTCTCGTTACGCAGGGCGTGAAAACCCTCCCCTTGCGCATGCGGCAACACTGCCGTTCCGCCCGGATGGTCGCGGAGTTCCTGCATTCCCACCCGGCAGTGGCGATGGTCCGGTACGGTGGCCTGCCATCCTGGAACCACGGGGCCGGATCGGGCCTCTTGAAGGGCTTCGGCGGCATGCTGGGCGTGGAGTGGAAGAAGGACTCCGTGCATAAGCGTCTGGGCGGGAACGTCAAGCTGATGATCAACGCCACCAGTCTCGGCGACCCGGTCACGCGAGTGATAGCCCGCGGCGAGGAAAAGGACCGGGGCATCCCGCCACGTTACACGCGCGTATCCATCGGCCTGGAAGACCCGGAAGACCTCATTGCCGACTTCAAGCAGGCGATCGAACGCTGCGGTTAACCAGTTCCGTGAAATGAATGGGAGAATAGCACGATGGCCGCATCGTCAGCAACTGGAAGTTGGAGAATGGCAAATTGACCATGGATGTTACGATTCCTGTCAACACCACCGCAACCGTGTACGTCCCGGCGAAGGGCGCTGCCGGCGTGACGGAGTCCGGCCCTTCGACTTCGCTCAGGGCAGGCAAGCCCGCGGCGAAGGCTGAAGGCGTCAAGTTCCTCCGCATGGAAAATGGCGCGGCGGTATATGAGGTAGGGTCCGGTTGTTACCGGTTTTGCAGTGAGAAATAGCTGAGATAATCAGACAGGAGTGAGACAATGAAACGGTATTTGGCGTGGGTGCGGGTATTGGTTGTCGGCATTGCGATGCTGAACGGATTGCCAATGAGTAAAGGATGGTGCGCGGAAGCGGGAGCCGAAACGGCAGCGGCCGGGCAGATGCGTGCCGAGTTCGAGGCCCCGCCCTTTCGATATCAATCCCGCCCTTTGTGGTTCTGGAACGGCAAGTTGGATGCGGACAAGACCAAGGCTATGGTCGCCTCCTGCAAGACGGCCGGCTACTGCGGCATGGGCATTTTGCCCTCCAACGGTATGGGATTCGACTTCATGAGTCCGGAGTTCCTCGCGCAGTACAAGGTGGCGATTGACGAGGCCGGCAAACTCGGCATGAAGATGTGTCTTTACGACGAGTTCTGGTTTCCCAGCGGCTCGGCCGGCGGGCTGCTGGCCAAACACCATCCCGAGGCCCTTGGCAAGCGCCTCGACATGCTGGCGACCGACGTGAACGGCCCCAAGGAGTTCACCCAGGCGTTGCCGGCGGGGAAGCTTATGGGCGCCGTGGCGATGGAGGCGGCGACAAAGAAGCGCCTCGACATCACCGCGGCGGTTAAGGAAGGCGCCCTGCGCTGGAATGTGCCAGCCGGGCAGTGGAAGGTGATGATCTTTACCTGCGTCAGCGACGGCGGTGGGGGGTTGGTGGATTATCTGGACCCCAATGCCGTGAAGGCCTTCATCGCGTTGACCTACCAAGCCTACCACGACGCCATGCCGGCGCATTTCGGAACCACCATTGACAGTGCCTTCTATGACGAGCCCGCCTTCTACCACGTCAAGGGCGGCCGGGCGTGGACGGAACGCTTCAACGAGCGTTTTCGTCAGCGGCACCAGACCGATCCCATTACCCTGTACCCGGCACTGTGGTTCGACATCGGCCCGGACACCGCCGCGGCGCGCAACGCGCTGTTCGGCATGCGTGCCGAACTTTTCGCCACCGGCTTCGTCAAGACCATCAGCGACTGGTGTGCGGCGCACAACATGGGCCTGACCGGACACGCCGATCAGGAGGAAGTGGTCAACCCGGTGATTGGCACCGTCGGCGACCTGATCAAATCGTTCAAGTATCAGAGCATGCCCGGCATCGATCAGGTCTTCGCGTACGGCCGGGCCTCCCGCGCCTACAAGGTGGTCAGCTCGGCGGCCTGCAACTATGATCGGCCGCGGGTAGTTACCGAATGCTACGGCGCCATCAATAACATGCCGATCGCCAACCTCTACAAGGAGGCGATGGACCAGTTTGCCAAAGGCATCAACACAATGGTGCCGCACGCCGTATGGTATGGCGGCGGCGGGATGCCCCCGGACCTGACCCCTGGCGCGGCCACTTACGGTCCCGAGTTGCCGGCCTACAACAAGTACATTGGCCGGCTCCAGCGCCTGCTTCAGGGCGGGCGGCACGTGGCTGACATAGGTGTGCTTTACCCAATCGCCACCCTCCAGGCGGGTTCCTGGTTTGGCCCCGGCGATCCCGCTCAGGGCTGCGTCGATATCCCCGAGGCCGATTACATGCAGGTCGGCGAGGAGTTATCCTTGGCGGTGCGGCGCGACTTTACCTTCATCCATCCCGAGGTGCTTGAGGAGCGTTGCGCGGTCGATGGGGCCGCGATCCTGCTGAAAAACAGGGTGAACTGGGAGCGATGGCGCATCTTCATTATCCCGGGGTCGCGAGCCATCAGCGTGAGCACTCTGCGCAAGGTAAAGGAGTTTTATGACCGGGGCGGGCAGGTGATTGCCACCACCCGCCTTCCCGACACTGCGGCTGAGTTCGGCAAAGACGGCGAGGTGCGCCAGTTGGTGGCCGAGATGTTCGGCGATGTCGCCAAGTCAGAGGCTCAGGTCGCGGAGGGTCGGAATCCCGCCGCGCCCGCAGTCCCCGCGAGGCCCGGCAGCGCCAAGGGCGGCCGCGCCTGGTTCATCGCCTCGCCATCCTCCGCGACACTCAAATCCGTCCTCGACGAGGCCCTGCCGGATGGCGATGTGGTCATCGAGCAGGACATGACGGTCAAGGGGGGCAACCTGTCCTATATCCACAAGGTGATAGAGGGGCGTGAACTGTACTTCTTCGCCAACTCTTCCGGCCAGGAGGTGGATATCCGGGTTCGCCTTCGCGGCAAGCTAGCCCCGGAGCTGTGGAATCCTCACGACGGCAAGATCGGGCCTGGCGAGTACACGCATGTTCCCGGCAAAGGCGGGGTCGTCACGCGTGTGCGCGTGAAACTTCCACCGGTTCATTCCGTGTTCCTGGTTGCCGCCGACACTACCGCCACAAGAAAGGAATAAAATGACGGCGATCCTTGGCGGCGGATTCCCGCGCATGGAGCTGCGCGTAGAGCTACAATAACAGGCCGTAGACGAGGCGTACCTGTCGGCAGTTGTTGCTGGCGCTCTCACGGCTGCTGCTTCGCTTACTTCGACTTCAGCTCAAACCACCGCATCGCGCGCCGAAAGGGGTCAGGGCCGAAAGGGATCAGGAACCTTTTCCGCCCTTGGACGCCAGGCGTCCCGACTTGGCCAGAAAAGGTTCCTGACCCCTTTTTTCCCTCGAACAACTCGCGCGGCAGACGGCTCTGGCGTATAATCGCCGCGAGCGTTCCTGTTTTCAGTTCTCGGTGGTCGGGGATGGGGACAGTGATTGTGGTGTCCGCAAGGCGTTTCTGCATGACCACGTGGCTACCCCTTCTCCGTACCTCGACGAACCCGTTGGCCCGAAGGATGCCAGCCGCCTGCGCCCCGGAAAGGACACGAAGCCTAGCCAACCTTCACCTCCATGGACGTTATGTAGACCTCCTCGTGCAGACGGTCCCTGATCTCTTGGGGGCTCGCGGTTTCCAGGAAGAGTTCCACGGCCTCCCGCAGGTTGTCGCGGGCCTGATCAACAGAGTCGCCCTGGCTGGCTATGTCAAGCTCGGGGCAGAGCGAGACATAGGTATCGCCCTCCCGGTGGATTGCAGCGGTGAATGTCTTGGTCATATGATTGCTCCCTTGATAACAGACCCATTATACGCCAAGGTCTAGGCAATGGGAAGCCCCCAGCCGAACACTACGCCCGACAGGATTCGAACCTGCGGCCTTCTGCTCCGGAGGCAGACGCTCTATCCAACTGAGCTACGGGCGCGTCTTGCGGCCGCGGCGCGGCCGCCAGATTTGAAATTGTCGCCCTTTGGGCGGGGAAAGTCAATGGCGGTTTTGCAGGCCAGCGGCACGATACTGCAGACGCGGAGCGCTCGTAGTGACGCCGTAAGGCGTTATTCTTCTGGGGTACCCAAGAATATGCCCTTACGGGCACACTACAAACGCCAGAGGCACGATGCAAGCCCGTGCGGGATGAACGGCGGATGTTGCAGGCGCGGCGGCGAGGCGATATAATTGCCGTCTCGGCCCGGCCCGGCGGGCCGGTGGCCTGGCCTGGCAGATTGGAGCGTGAAGATGCCGAGTATTCATCCGACGGCCATTGTGGACAGCGGCGCGAAGATTGCCGACGATGTGAAGATCGGTGCGTTCTGCGTTGTCGAGGCGGACACCGAGATCGGGCCGGGCTGCGAGATTATGTCGCACGCGGTCATCCGGCGTTACACGACGATGGGCGAGGGCAACGTGGTTGACTCGTTTTGCGTGCTGGGCGGCCTGCCGCAGGACCTGAAGTTCGACCCAGCCACGCCGACGTACGTGCGGATCGGCAAGTGCAACCGGTTCCGCGAGGGCGTGACCATCTCTCGCGCGACCAAGCCGCTCGGCGCGACGGTGGTGGGCGACTTGGGCTACTGGATGGCGGCCAGCCATGCCGGGCACGACTCGACGGTTGGCGACAACGTGATCCTGGCCAACGGTGCGGCCGTGGGGGGGCACGCGACGATCGGCGAGAGTGTGATTCTTTCCGGCGGGGCTATGGTTCACCAGTTCTGCTGGGTCGGCGAGATGGTGATGACGCAGGGCCAGGCGGGCGCGAGCTGCCACGTGCCGCCATTCACGCTGCTGGCGAACATAAACGGGATGATCGGGCTGAACTCGGTCGGGCTGCGTCGCAACGGGCGGATCAGCGACGAGGACCGCCGGCAAGTCAAGCTGGCGTTCCACCTGACGTACGATACGGGGCAAACGGCGGCCAAGGCCCTTGCGGAGATGGACACCTGGGCGGACATCAGCCCGGCGGCGCTGCGGTATCGGGAGTTTATCCGCAAGGTTCTGACGGCCAGGCCGCCGTTCAAGCGCGGGCTTTGCCCGCTACGTCGCGTCCGGGGGCGCGCAGGCGGCGTCATGTAGCGGCGGCGGATGGGGGGTATCCATTTTCTGGTTGGCATTTATGTTGACTTCACCGCGCGACGCGGGATAATTTCGAGGTCAATGCGTTCCGGCACTGAGAACGCTCTCTGCCGAGGATTTCGCCGGTCCTATGCCATCTGGGCTGTGCGTCTGCAGCGGCGCCGTCCGGCGGGCAAGAAAATGCAAAAATGCAATATCCGCCCGCCGGGGGCGTTGACCTGCGAGTCGGGTGCAACACAACAAGCGCAAGCGGAACAAAGGAACAGGACGAGAATATCAGGCCGCGATTGTCGCGCTGGCTCGCCGGGTTCCAGGTGTCCGATGGAATGATGCAAGGAGACTGCTATGAAGGTTGGAAAGCTGCTGGCGTTGGCCGCGATTCTGTGCATGGTTGGTGTGGCCATGGCACAGGACGCCCCCAAGGACGCACCCAAGAAAGAACGTCCCAAGGGCATAGCGGGCAAGATCAAGAGTGTTGACGGCATGAAGCTGGTCATCACGAAGAGAGCCCGCGAAGGACAGGAAGCGACGGAAGTCACCGTCACCGCGGATGACAAGACGGTCGTGACCCTTGATCGCAAAGAGGCCACAATGGCCGATCTGAAGGCCGACATGTTCGTCTTCGTAACGCCCGAGACCGGCACGGCCGCGAAGATCGTGGCCTCGACGAAGATGCGCGAGCGCAAGAAACCGACGGAAGAGCCCAAGCCGGCGCCCAAGCCGGAGTAAGGCTCGCGCTGTCAAAGGCTTATAATTGCCTTTAGCCGCGCCTGCCCCGCGGATTCCACGGGGCGGCGGCGCGGTGCCCGCGGCTTTGTCGGTCGGCTGTCCGGACGGGGTCTTTGCCTTACCTCCGGCAGCGGCCGCGAAGCCGCGGGCTTTTTTGTCCTGATATCCCCGCCGCCGGCGAATATGGGCAACATCCGCCGCGTGCCGGCGTTAAACATGAGTGAGTACGGCAGAGCGTATAGTTACCTTGTTTGCGTGTCCAATTCCGTGAGGCCAGGCGCCATGGGAAAGACGGCGTTGTTTGCGGCGGTGATCTTCCTTTCGGCCGCGAGCGCTGCGGGCCGGAGAGCGGCGGCAAATCCGTTCGAGGGATCCGCCGCCTCGGCGCCGGATGGACAGGGTCCGATAGACAAGTTGGTCTTCGCCCGGCTGGGGCGGCTTGGGATAAAGCCTGCCAATGTCTGTTCGGACGCGGTGTTTCTGCGGCGGGTTTACCTGGACGTCATTGGCACGCTGCCGACGGCCAGGGAAGCCCGCGATTTTCTCCAGGACGCGTCGCCCGACAAGCGCAGGGCCCTGATCGACCGCCTGCTGGCCCGCCCGGAGTTCGCGGACTACTGGGCGATGAAGTGGAGCGACCTGCTGCGGGTAAAGGCGGAGTTCCCCATCAACCTCTGGCCCAACGCCGCCGAGATTTACCATCGCTGGATTCGCGCGGGCATCAAGGAGAACAAGCCCTACGACCGGTTCGCCCGCGAGTTGCTCACGGCCAGCGGCAGCAACTTCGCCGTGCCGGAGGCCAACTTCTACCGGGCCGTGCAGAGCAAGGACCCCAACGCGATCGCCAAGGCCGTGGCGCTTACTTTCATGGGCTGCCGCATGGAGAAGTGGCCCAAGGACCGCCAGGATGCAATGGCGTCGATGTTCGCGCAGGTGGGCTACAAGGCCACGGGCGAGTGGAAGGAGGAGATCGTCTTCTTCGACCCGGCCAAGGCGGCCAAGGCCGGCCCAGCCGGCCCGGCCGCGCGCCAGGCCATGCTGCCCGACGGCACGAAGGTCCAGCTCGCCCCGGACCGCGATGGCCGGGAGGTCTTCGCCGATTGGCTTATTTCCCCGAAGAATCAGTGGTTCGCCCGCAACATCGTCAACCGGGCGTGGTGCTGGCTGGTGGGCCGGGGCATCATTCACGAGCCGGATGACATCCGCCCGGACAACCCGCCTCGCAATCCCGAACTGCTGGTGCTGCTCGAACGGGAGCTCGTCGCTGCCCGCTGGGACATCAAGGCCGTGTTCCGGCTGATCCTCAACTCCAGGACGTATCAGCTTTCAACGATCCCAGCGTCGGATAATCCGCAAGCCGAGGCGGAGTTCGCCTGCTACGGCCTGCGCCGCCTGGAGGCCGAGGTGCTCATCGACGCGCTTTGCCAGATAACCGGCACGACCGAGAAGTACACCAGCGCCATCCCCGAGCCGTTCACATTCATTCCGGAGAAGCAGCGATCCATCGCCCTGGCCGACGGGAGCATAACGAGCAGCTTCCTGGAGATGTACGGCCGGCCCGCGCGGGACACGGGGCTGGAGTCCGAGCGCAACAACCGCCCGACGCCCTCGCAGCGGCTTCACCTGCTCAACTCCAGCCACATTCAGCGGAAGATCGAACAGGGCTGGAAGATCCAGGCCCTGCTGCGGTCCAAGGCGGCTCCGCGCGAGATGGTGGCCACGATTTACCTGACGGTCCTCTCGCGCTTCCCGACGGCTGAGGAGTTGAAGATCGTCGGCGACTATTCCACCACCAACTCCGCCAAAGGCCGGGACGCCGTCGTGGATCTGGTCTGGGCGCTTATAAACAGCACGGAGTTTCTTTACCGGCACTGAAAGAATACTATAGGTCCCATAGGTCCTATAGGACCCATAGGACCTATGAGAAGCAAAGAGGGACTATGACGATGAGCGAAGGCGAGCAAAGGCAGCTAATTCTGTCCAGGCGCGAGGCGATTCGTCTGGGCCTGCTAGGTGCGGCCGGGGCCGCGGCGCTGGTTGGCGGCAGGGGGCTATCCGCCCTGGCCGCCCCGGCGGCGCCGACGGCAGCCGGCCCCCCGGCCAAGGCCAAGTCGGTCATCCAGATATGGATGTGGGGCGGCCCGGCTCACCTGGACACCTTCGACCCCAAGCCCGAGGCCGGCAACGACTACCATGGCCCGCTTGACAAGCCCATCGAGACCAACGTCAAGGGCATCCGCATATGCGAGTTGCTGCCGCTGCTTGCCAAGCAGGCCGACAAGTACTCGATCATCCGCGGCATGACCCACGGCCAGAACGGCCATGAGACGGCGTCGTATCTTGTGCAGACCGGGCGCATGCCCGGCAGCGGGCAGGTATTTCCTTCCGTCGGCGCGGTGGTCTCGCTGTTCAAAGGCTACGACGCTGGCTACAAAGGGCTGATTCCGCCGTACATCGTGCTTACGGAATTGCAGGGGCGGTTCTCGGAATCGGGCTTCCTGTCGTCCAAGTGCAAGCCGTTCGCCACCGGCGGGGACCCCGGCCAGCAGCGGTTCATCGTCGAGGGCGTCGTCGCGCAGGGGATATCCGATCAGCGGCAGAAGGATCGCCGCGAGCTTATGGGCAAGCTGGACACTCTCGGCCGGGCCATGAAGGGCGACGAGCGGGTCGAGGCATCGCGCAAGTGCCAGAGCCAGGCGTACGACCTCATCATGGGCGACGCGGGCAAGGTCTTCGACCTTTCGCAGGAGAAGGATGATCTTCGCGACGCCTACGGGCGGACCACTTTTGGGCAGTCCTGCCTGATGGCCCGGCGGCTCGTCGAACGCGGCGTGCCTTACGTCACGATCAACTACAAGGGATGGGACACGCACAAGCAGCACTTCCAGGCCATGCGCCGCAAGCTGCCGGAGTTGGACAAAGGCATGGCCACGCTGCTTACCGACCTGGCTGGCCGCGGGCTGCTGGACAGCACGATCATCTGGTGGTCCGGCGAGTTCGGACGGACGCCGAAGGTCCAGTGGGAGCCGCCCTGGGATGGCGGGCGCGGGCACTATGGCAACGTATTCTCGGCCGTGGTCGCCGGCGGCGGGTTCAAGGGCGGGCAGGTGGTCGGCTCGTCGGATGACCGCGGCGTGGACGTCAGGGACCGCCCGGTATATCCCTGCGACCTCATCGCCAGCATGTACGAGCTGCTCGGCATCGATCCACAGGCGACGCTGCCGCACCCGCAGGGCCTGAAGATCCGCGCCGTGGCGGGCGCCGACGACGGCGTGAAGATGGGCGGCAAGCTGAAAGAGATAATGTAGCAGCGTGCGGTATGGCGACTTTGAAAGATGCCAGAATAGAAATTCGAAGCACTAAGCACGAAATCCTAAACAAATTCAAAACGGATAAATTCAAAATTCCAAACCAAGGCAACAACGAGCGCGCACTTTCGTGCGTTTAGGATTTGTAATTTCGGATTTTGAATTTGTTTAGGATTTCGTGCTTAGGATTTAGGATTTCTGCCCGAGCAAGAGGCTCATCAATGAAGACACAGCGAATCAGGAGCGTTTCATGAACTCATCGCGACGGTGTGCCATCCTGGCTGCCGCGGCTGTCCTGTCGCTTGCTTTGGCCGCGCAGGGCCAGCAGAGAGCCCCCCGGATCGGCTACGTTTACCCCGCCGGCGGCAGGCAGGGCGCCACGTTCCGCGTCACTATCGGCGGGCAGTTCCTCGACGGCGCATCGACCGTGCTCATCTCCGGCGAGGGCGTCGGGACCGTGGTCATCGAACATGCCAAGCCGCTGGACGGCAAGGAGTTCCAGCTCCTGCGGGACAAGCTCAAGGACCTGATGGAGAAGAAGCTCTCCGCTAACGGCTCGGTGGTGGCGGACAGGGTCCTCGAACGCCTCAGGTCCGCCAAGGCCTCCTCCTCCCGGGACAAAGCCCCCGCGACAAACAAGCCCGCCGACGCCCCCGCCCCGCAGGCCGACAAGGCCGCGAGGCCCGGCCAGGCAATCCCCGCCCCGGCAGCACGTCCCCAGGCAGTCGCCGCGGCGCCGACGACAAAGCCGACATGGACAGACGCGGATGAGCGAATGCTCGCCGAGGTCCGCAAGAAGCTCATGAACGGACCAAACCGCCAGGGCAACCCGGCCATCACCGAGACCGTGTTCGTCGAGGTCAAGATCGCCCCCGACGCCGCGCCAGGCCGGCGCGAGCTGAGGCTTACGACGACGCTGGGGCTGACCAACCCGATGGTCTTTTGCGTCGGCAAGCTCCCGGAGTTCAGCGAGGCCAGCCCGCCAAGCACCGGCCAAGTCAGCTATTTCGGGCCAAGGGCCGCAGGCCAGGAAGCCGACGGCGACGCCGAAATCACCCTGCCGGCAGTCGCCAACGGACAGATCATGCCCGGCGACGCCGACCGGTTCCGCTTCAAGGCGAGCAAGGGCCAGCGGCTTGTAGTCGCGGCCCAGGCGCGGGAGTTGATTCCCTACCTTGCCGATGCCGTCCCAGGATGGTTCGAGGCCAGGCTCGCCCTCTACGACTCCAAAGGCAATGAGTTGGCCTGCGCCGACCGCTACCGGTTCCATCCCGACCCGGTGCTGTGTTACGAAATCCCAGCCGACGACGTGTACATCGTCGAAATCCGCGATTCGATCTACCGCGGGCGGCAGGATTTCGTCTACCGCATCACCATCGGCGAACTGCCGCTGGTCACGAGCATCTTCCCGCTAGGCCACAAGGCGGGCGAGCGGACCGCCGTCGAGTTGACCGGCTGGAACCTGCCGGAGGCCAGGCTGACCGCCGATGACACGGACCGCCTGCCGGGCGTTTACCCGCTGAGCGTCGGCAAGGGCCAAAGCGCGTCCAACCGCGTGCCTTTCGCCGTCGACTCGCTGCCGGAATGCCCCGAACAGACCGGCAACGCTGCGCCGAAGACCGCCCAGAAGCTCACGCCGCCGATCATCGTCAACGGGCGAATCGACAAGCCCGGCGACTGTGATGTATTCAGCTTTGCCGCGAAGGCGGGCAGCGAGATCGTCGCGGAGGTCTTCGCGCGCCGCCTGGATTCGCCGCTGGATTCCGTGCTCAAGCTTACCGACTCATCCGGCAAGCAGCTTGCCTGCAACGACGACTGTGAGGACAAGGGCGCCGGGCTCGAAACTCATCACGCCGACTCGTTTATCCGCGCCAAGCTGCCCGCCGACGGGACGTACTACATCCACCTCGGCGACATCCAGAAAAAAGGCGGCCGGGAGTACGCATACCGGCTCCGCGTAAGTGAGCCCCGGCCGGAGTTCGAGCTGCGCGTCGTGCCGTCCAGCCTCAACATGCGGGCCGGGGCATCCACGCCGATAACCGTCCACGCCCTTCGCAAGGACGGCTTCGACGGCGAGATCACGCTGGCGATTAAAGGCTCGCAGGGCGCCTTCACGCTCAGCGGCGGGTGGATCCCGGCCGGGCAGGACCATGTCCGCCTGACGCTGACGGCGCCGCGCGCGGCGACGACGCAGCCGATCAGCCTGGCCCTTGAGGGCAAGGCGACGATTGCCGGCCAGGACGTCGTGCGCCAGGCCGCCCCGGCCGAGGACATGATGCAGGCCTTCATCTACCGCCACCTGGTGGTCGCCCAGGAACTGAAGGTCAGCGTGACCGGCGGCTTTGCGGCCAAGGCGCCGGTTGCGCTTGCCAGCGCGACGCCCGTGAAGATCCCCGCGGGCGGCACGGCCAAGGTCCAGTTCACCGTGTCCGGCCCGGCCGGACCTTGGGCCCCTAAGGGAGGCGCAAAGAGACCGCTCCGCAACGCCCTGGCCGGCGAGATGCAGCTCGAACTGAGCGACCCGCCGGACGGCATAACGCTTCAGCAATCCTCGCTGGCCGGCGACGACCCGGCGATCGTCCTCAAGAGCGACGCCGCAAAGGCCAAGCCCGGCCTGCGCGGCAACCTGATCGTCAACGTCTTCATGGAACGCTCCTTCCCAGCCGCCAAGGACAGCAAGAAGACGGCCAAGCGCCGAGCACTGGTCGCCACCCTGCCGGCGATGCCGTTTGAGGTGGTAGCCGGAAAAGAAAACGGCGGAACCGGGGAAAAGAAAACGGCGGAACCTGGAACAGGGAACCCGGAACCCGGAAAAGCAAAGAATTGAACCCGTCAGGGATGACGCAACCACGTCTTCGATTCACATGGGTGGATAGTTCCCCCTTCCTGGCCGAAAGACGTGGTTGCTCCGGCCAAAGGGCTCCGCAAACCACGGCACCTGGACGGCGCCCAACCGTTTTGAATTATCGGACAGCCTCGGCCACCGGCTACCAGTACCCGGTTCCGCTGTTTCTCTCTTCCAGGTTCCCGGTTCCGCCGTTCATGACGGGTTCCGCCGTTTACTTTTCCTTGTTCCTGGTTCCGCTGTTCTATTTTCCGGTTCCCGGTTCCGCCGTTATTTTTCCCGCGATCACCAGGTCCATCATCCTGCGGGAGACTACGATCTTGCGGACGTAGACCAGGTCTTCGAGCGTCTGGCCATCCTGGCCTTTCATTCGCTCGGCCAGGATGAACGGGCCGGAGACTCTGCCGGTGAGTTCCACGAATACCGGCTGGCCCTTGGTCGAGCCTTCCACGACCGAGCCATCAATGAGCTTGAACCGCCAGTGCATCCGCCGCATGGGGTACTGCTTGCCGGTGTAGACCTTTTCCGGCTCGCCCATGCCCTTGGGCCGCCAGCTAAGCTCCATGCGCTGCTCTTCCACGACGGCCTCGATGCTCAGCAGGGTCAGGAAGTCCACTCGCCGCCAGCTCCTTGTGGCCTCAGACCAGACGATCCACGGCTTTTCGAGAGTCGTGTAAAGCCCGCCGGCAAGCTGATTGCCGTCGCTCAGCTCGATCACACCCGGCAGGGCGTCGCTACGGCGGAAAGGCAGGTCGGACGCGCGGAACGGGCTGGCGGCCTCGCCGGGCGTGTTCGGCTCGACTGGCTTGGCCCGGCTCAGCCAGTAGTCAAGATCGCTCGCCGGCTGCGTGTCGCTCGCCGGCTGCGTCGCTGACGATGCGGCTTGGGGCTTGGCGGCGGACCCCGCAGGGACAGGGTGGTTAGCGTCGTCGGCCCCCGCGGCTCCGCCTGCCCCGGTGGGGCCTGCCCCCGCGGGGGCCGCCATCAGGCACGACAGAATCGCAATGCAGACGCTTTGAAGCATAGTCGAATCTCCAGCCGCCATTATAACGGTCTTTTCAGCAGGGATGCGGGGGATGCAAGGGTAACAGGAAAGTATCAGCAATGATGAACGCAGATAAACTCAGATGAGAAGGGAAAAGGGTGTGCGAGTTTTTTTTCCTGGCAGCCCGTAGATAGTCCTTCTTATGGTCCGGAGGACGCCTGCAATATGTTTCCAATGCCTTCAGCCCAAAGGGCTGAAACCTGCCCGCCTTCAGGCGGGCAGTAAAGCCCAGGGCAGAGCGAAGCGCCGCCCTGGGTAACTGGTCGCCCCCAATAACAAGCCCTGTAAGGGCGCAACACCAGCGCCGCCGGAGTGTCGCCC
>Ga0315285_10000651_pt1 | contig 36036 bp, 33 predicted proteins | sample YL17G09_36_MG_FD_203698 | JGI IMG/M metagenome (GOLD analysis project Ga0315285, IMG submission 203698) | Sediment microbial communities from Yellowstone Lake, YNP, Wyoming, USA - YL17G09_36 | ecosystem: Environmental > Aquatic > Freshwater > Lake > Sediment | place: USA: Wyoming | collected...
ACTTGCAGGGCACGCCGCAAGTCCTCGGCCCTCCCCGCGGGCCCTACCGAGAGGGGCGGGCCGCCGCCCCTCCTCGGACTCTCCCCCGGACTGTGCGGTCCCAGGTGACATGTCGCCTATCTTACGCACCGCACAGTAATCGGGATTTCCGGCGAAGCTTTGTCTGTCTCTCGGGTTCCCCTAGCCCGGGAATCCGAGACACCTCTTCTTCGAGGAGCACAGGAGATGTCCTTTGAAGACGGATGGGCCGCAGTCAATCTTGAGATGCCCAAGAGAATCCCTCGAGTGGAGTTCAGCATTACTGAGTACCACTTCGATCTGATGAAGGCAGTGACTGGCATCGACGTTGGTCCAACAAGCCCTCCGGAGGTCAAGCGGAGGGCTGCGCAGGCTTTTGTGCGGAAGTGGAACTACGGCATCTTCTTCGCGTATCTGATCACCAAAGAACAGCTCGCAACCAAGCGAACAAACATGGGCCACGCGGTCTACGCGGTTGACGGCTCGGATTTCGACGACGATATCCAGACCCCTTTCCAGGATCCGGAGGAGGTGTTTGCCTTCGACCCCTGGGAAACCTATGGGCCCATCGACAAGGCCGAGGTCACCCACAGGTTCGAGGAGCACTACAGGAGGCAGTGCGAGCTGTATCCGACCAACGTAAACATGACCGGGATCTACATCTCTCTGATCACGGGACTGACCTATATCTTCGGGTGGGAGATGCTCCTCATCGCAGCGGGTCTGGACCCTGTGCGCTTCGGCGAGCTTGCGAACCGCTACGGCTCCTGGATCCAGCAGTACTATGACGCGCTGGCCGAGGCGGATGTCCCGGTCATCTACAGCCACGACGATATGGTTTGGGCGGAAGGGGCCATCTTTCACCCCGAATGGTATCGGAAGTACGTCTTCCCCAACTTAAGAAAGTTCTGGGCGCCCTTGCGCGAAAGCGGAAAGAAGGTCATGTTCGCCTGCGACGGGAACTACACCCAGTTCGTCGACGACGTGGCTGCCTGCGGAAACCACGGTTTCTGGTTCGAGATATTCACCGATCTCAGTGTGATGGTGGAGAAGTTTGGAAGGACCCATTTCCTGATCGGCAACGCAGACACGAGGACTCTCTTGTCCGGCCGAAGGGACAGGATAAGAGCCGAGGTGGAGCGCTGCATCTCCGCTGGCAAGAACTGTCCTGGCTACTTCATGGCCGTGAGCAACCACATTCCTCCCAATACGCCGGTCGCGAGCGCCCTGTACTACAACCAGGTGTACGAAGAACTCTGCAGGCGGTGATTGCCGGTAATGAGATATTTCCCCCGGCCAGGGATTGGGCCCAGCGGAAGAACAGACGCGGGTGCCGATTCGGTAGCCGGATAGCCACAAGATTAGCCTTGACAGGAGGAGAGTGCTTCTACTAGATTCTGAATTGTAGAACTCACTTCCGTATTTCGGAAGACTCGAACCTCGCCCAGGTGCCACAATGCGCTCCGAAGGGCGACCCTCCTCGCGATCTCACATGGCGTTCTCAACTGTCCTCCATTAGCTCGCTTGCCTAAGCCCGTGAGCTCTGCGGGTGCCACTCCGCGAGGCGAAAGGAAAGGAGCTCGAGTCCACAAACTGTGAAGATTTCAAGGAGCCGCCCCAAAAAAGGACGATCACCCAAGCGGAGTAGCGCCGATGTTCTCAAGTCGCTCCAAAAGGCGATCCGGGCGCTGGAATGCTTCTCCCTTGAGGAGCCCCGCCTCCCGTTGTCGGAGATCGCGCGAAGGGCCGGTCTCCCGCTCAGCACGGCCCATCGCATCCTTGCGACACTCCGCCAGGCAGGACTTGTGGAGCAGGAGGGAGAGCGGGACCTCTACCGGCTGGGGCTCAAGCTGTTGGAGTTGGGGAGCGTGGTCCTCGCCAACATGGAGGTACACCGGGAAGCCCTGCCGTTCATCGAGGAACTCGTGCGCGAGACCGGGGAAACGGTCCACCTCGGGGTGTTCGACGGCACGCAGGTCGTCTCCATCGAAAAGATGGACTCCCCCCATGGCCTCGCCTCGAATATCACCATCGGTAAGGGTGCGCCCGCATACTGCACCGGGGTCGGCAAGGCCCTCCTGGCGTTTCAGCCGGAGGCCGTGGTGGATCACGTCTGTCGACTGGGACTGGTGGCGTACACGCCGCAGACCATCACCGATCCCGCCAAGCTACGGAAGGAGTTGGCCCAGGTCCGGACGCAGGGGTACGCGGTGGATAACACGGAGCACCAGCCGGACGTCCGCTGCGTGGCCGCGCCCATCCGCAACTACACCGGCAACGTCATCGCCTCGCTGAGTGTCTCGGGCCCAGCCACGCGCATTCCGAAGGAACGGATCCCGGCCCTCGCGGCGAGAGTGCGGGAGGTGGCCAGACAACTCTCGCTTCGGCTCGGGTACTCACCGAAAGCTCATGCCCAGGAGGGAAGGACCTCGAAGTCCAGGTAACCGCACAGCGGCCCGTGCCATGCCGCCCCGGCGTCGGCAGGGTGCCTGTGCCTCACGAAAGGAGAGAACATGTACGAGCACATCTACGGCATTGTCCCGCCAATGACGACCCCCTTTCGGCCGGATGACACGATCGACGAGGACGCCCTGCGGGCGGAGACCCGCCACATGATCGAGGTGGCCAAGGTCCATGGGCTGGCGGTCTGCGGGAGCACCGGGGAGGGTCATACCGTCACTACGGCGGAGACCCGGCGCATGACCGAGATCGTCGTAAAGGAGGCCAAGGGCCGCATCCCTGTCATCACCGGAATCATCGTCGACAGCACGGCGCAGGCCATCGAGCGCGGGTTGGCCGTGAAGGACCTGGGGGTTGCCGCGCTGCAGGTGACCCCGCCGCACTACCTGTTCGGCCCGGATGAGGATTCCATGCTGAAGCACTTCGCGGCCCTGGCCAAGGGGACGGGCATGCCGATCATCATCTACAACGTGGTCCCGTGGGCCTACCTGTCGCCCCAACTCCTCACCCGGATCATCACCACGGTCGAGGGGGTGATCGGGGTCAAGCAAAGCGCCGGGGATCTGAAGCTGATGGCAGATCTCGTGCTCCTGCTGCGAGACCGCGGACGGATCATGAGCGCCGTGGATGCCCTCATGTACCCCTCGTTCGTGTTGGGGGCACACGGGGCCATCGCCGCCATCCTCACCGCCGTCCCCACCCTGCTGGTGCAACTCTGGGACGCGGTGCGGGCAGGCGACCACAAGAAGGCGCTGCAGCTCCACGAGAAGTTGCTACCCATCTGGAACGCCATCGGGCACCACAACCACCACAACCTGCCGGCCAACGTGAAGACCTGTCAGGAGTTGTTGGGCCGGCGTGCCGGGGTGCCGCGCGCTCCGATGCCGGCCAGCTCGCCGGCGCAAACCGCGGCCATCCGGGTGGCCCTGCAGAACGCCGAGTTGCTCTGAGACATCACCACGGGAGGTCGGGGCCCGGTGGGTCGACCGCTTCGGGCCCCGACATCCCGCAGTCCGCCGCCCGCGGCGAGGAGGAATCCGTGGTTCCGCTGCCGGTACTGATCAGCGGCGTGGCAATGGGATGCATCTACGCGTTGGTGGCCTTGGGATACGTCTTCATCTGGAACGCCATGGCCATCATCAATTTCGCGCAGGGCGAGTTCCTCATGTTCGCCGCCTTTCTGTATGTCGCCACTTTCGCCCTGAGCCTCCGGCTGGGCTTCGGTCTCAGCCTGCTCCTGACGATGGCAGCCATGGGCATCCTGGGGGCCGTCTTCTCGCGCACGGTGTACAGTCGCCTCAAGCGCCAGTCCCAGATCGTGGCGATCATCGCGACGGTCGGGATGGGGGTGTTCCTGAAAGAGGCGGCCCGCATCATCTACGGCCCGGAGCCCTTCTATTTCCCCGGCCCGTTAGGGACCCGCATGGTCCCGGTGCTGGGCTGGGCGATTCCGGCCCAGCAACTGGTCATCGTCGGCGTGGCCGTTATCGTCATGCTGATTCAGCAGCTTCTCTTCCGCCACTCGCTGGCAGGGAAGGTGATGCGAGCCGTCGCCGAGGATAAGGAGACCGCCAGCCTGATGGGGGTCCCCGTGGACACGACCTTGGCCTTGGCCTTTGCGTACAGCACCATCCTGTCCGCGGTGGCGGGGGTCCTCTTGGCGCCGCTGTTCTTCATCACCACCGAGATGGGCACCATGGTGGGCATCAAGGGGTTCGTCGCCATGATCATCGGCGGCTTCGGCAGCATCCCGGGGGCCATCCTGGGTGGACTGCTCCTCGGCGTGTTCGAGAACCTCGGCACCTTTTTCATCTCGTCCACGTACAAGGATGCGATTGCCTTTCTGATGATGATCGCGTTTCTGGCATGGCGCCCCCAGGGCATCTATGCCGAACCGGTGACCGAGCGGGCCTGAGAGGCTGCGATGCGGCGGACGAGTGTTGTGCTCTTCCTGGGCGGGTTGGCGGTCATCCCGTTCCTCGTCCACAACCCGTACTACCTGCACGTGCTGAACCTCGCCCTGATCAATGTCATCGTGGTGGTCGGATTGAATCTGGCGACCGGGGTGACGGGGCAGATCGTCCTGGGGCAGGCCGCCCTCATGGGCATCGGGGCGTATGTCACCGGCGTGCTCATGGTCCACGCCCGCGTGCCCTGGTGGCTGGCCGGGTTCCTGGCCCTTGGGGCCTCCGCGCTCGTGGGAATTGGCCTGGGGGCGGTCAGCACCCGCATCAAGGGGCATTACCTGGCGATTACCACGCTCGGCTTCAACGAGATCTTCCGACTGATCACCGTCAACGAGACCCCCATAACCGGGGGGCCGTCTGGCATGACTGGCATCCCCCAACTGCGCCTGGCGGGCCTTCGTTTGCACCCGGACCAGCAGTTGTACCTGCCCCTCCTCGTCCTCTCGGTCGCGATGACCTACGTGGCGATGCGGGTGTACCGCTCCCGCTTCGGGAGGAACTTCCGCGCCATCCGGGACAACGAGGTGGCCGCCGAGGTGATGGGGGTCAACTCCCGGACGGCGAAGATCCAGGCTTTCGTGCTCTGCAGTCTGTGGGGGGGCCTGGGTGGCGTTGCCTACGTCCTCTTGGTGGGATTCGTCGCGCCGAACAACTTCACGATCTACGAGAGCATCCGGTTCCTCGTCATGCTGGTCGTCGGGGGCTTGGGCTCCATCCCCGGCTCGTACCTGGGCGCCCTCCTGATCACCATCCTCCCGGAGGCCCTCCGGGCGTGGGAGCAGTATTACATCGCGGCATACGCCCTGGGGATCATCATCGTCCTCTTGGGATTCCCCAGGGGGCTGGGGGCTGTCGCCGATTGGTTCCTGGAGCCCGCAACGCGCACACCCCTTTCCCAGGCGCAACGTGCGTCGCCGCCGCGACCCGAAACGGAGGGAGGCCTTGGCGCTCCTTGAAGCGCGGCAGGTGATCAAGCACTTCGGAGGCGTGACGGCGCTGGACGATCTGGACCTTGACGTCCAGGCGGGGGAGATCCTTGGCCTGATCGGCCCCAATGGCTCCGGGAAGACCACTTTCATCAACGCGTGTACCGGGGTGGTCGCACCGGACGAGGGCACGGTGCACTTCGAGGGCCGGCCGCTCCGGGGATTGTCCCCGTGGCAGATCAGCCGTCTCGGCATCAGCCGCATCTTCCAGACCAACATGCTGTGGCCCAGCCTCACCGCCCAGGAGAACGTGATGGTCAGCCGGGAGAAGTTCCTGCGGGCCACCTTACCGGAGGCCATCACCGGCTCGCGACGGTTCCGCCGCGAGGAGGCGCTGGTCCGGACGAAGGCCCTGGAGGTGCTGGAGCGGGTGGGGGCGGCACACCTCGCTCACCAGCGGGCGGGGAGCCTCTCCTACGGGCAACAGAAACTGGTGGAGGTGGCCCGCGCCCTTGCCTGCGAGCCCCGGCTCCTCTTGCTAGACGAACCGGCGGCCGGCCTCCGGGCGGAGCTGATCGAGGCCATGGGCGAACTCATTCGGACCATCCGCGACCAGGGCATAACCCTGCTGATCGTGGAGCACCGGATCAAGCTGGTCATGGGGGTGTGCGACCGGGTCGCCGTCCTGAATCTCGGGCAGAAGATCGCCGAGGGCCCGCCGGCCCGCATCCAGACGGACCCGGCCGTCATTGACGCGTACCTCGGGGAGCCGATTGCCCTGCCCGGCGAGCCCGAGCCGAGCATCGGCGGGTAGGTTGATGCCAGTGGTGGAACCGAAGGCCGGAAAGAGGCTCGGACTCCGGCACATGTGTAGAAAGGAGGAGGCCATGAAGCGCATGGGATGGTTCGTAGGGTACGTAGTGGTTCTACTTTTGGTGGGAGCCCTGCTGGGGCTCATTCTACCCGCACCTTGTCAGGCCGGTGAGCCCGTCGTGATCGGTGCCGCGGCGCCCTTGACCGGCCCCCGGGCCCTGCTCGGGCGGAACATGCGGCAGGGCATCACGCTGGCCACGGAGGAGATCAACGCTGCAGGGAGTGTCCTGGGACGGCCGTTCCAGGTCGTGTTCGAGGACGACATGGGCGACAACCCCAACGCCGCCATCAACGCCGTCAACCGGCTCATCCACGTCCACAAGGTTCCCCTGATGATGGGTCCTCACTACTCGGTGACACAGATGGCCACCCAGAAGACGTACTGGGAGGCGAAGGTGGTCTCCATCACGGGTGCCAGCGGGGTGCCGGTGACCGCGCAGGGGAACCCGTACGTGTTCCGCGTCCGGGCCAGCGACATCCTGGTGAGCAAGGCCCTGGTGGCCTACGCCCGGGATACCTTGAAGGCGACCCGCATCGCCATCCAGTACATCAACGACGACTTCGGCAAGGCCGGAATGGAGCGGGTGGTCAAGAGCCTGGAGGAGTTCCAGATGAAGCCGGTCGCGGTGGAAAGCCACAACACGGGCGACAAGGACTTCACCGCGCAGCTCAGCAAGATCGGTCAGGCCGGGGCCCAGGTGATGATCTCGTGGAGCCACGACACCGAGTCGGCCCTGGTCGTGCGGCAGGCGAAACAACTGAACCCAACCCTGAAGATCATCGGCACCACTTCGCTCAGCGAGCCCAGCTTCGTGCGGCTGGCGGGTGAGGCCGCAGAAGGGGTCATCAGCGCAAACGACTTCGCCCCGACGGTCCCCCTCGACCGGATACAGGCCTTCGTGCCCAGGTACCAGGCGAAGTTCAACATGCTGCCGGAGATCTGGGCGGCGGCCTACTACGATGCCACGCACATCGCGGCCAAGGTGATCGCCGCGGCCGGGGGCACCGATCCCGAGAAGATGCGTCAGGCGTTCTTCGCCCTGAGACACTCCGGCCTGCTGGCCGATTTCCGCTTTGAACCCAACGGGGATGGCAATCACCAGATTCACATCCTCGAGAATACGAAGGAAGGACCCAAGTGGGTGACCACGGTGAAGTTCTAGTTGGGGCCGACCCCCGTCGTTGGCCGCCGGGCCCGGACCTCCCGGCGCGGGACCAAGACCGGGCGGCTTGGCCGAACGCCGCCGGCCGAGGCGGGGGCGCTGTGGGTCGAGGAGGTGATGGGAGCAAAGTGAGGCACGGAGATCCCGCATAACCGTGGGGCCTCACGGGGCCCCATGGGGAGTCAGAGGAGAGCAAAGGAGGGAAGCGCCATGAAAAGGGAACGATTCAGGCATCTAGGGGTTGCAGTGGTACTCTTTTCCTTGGTCGTCCTCGTAGTCGCTGTCTCCGCCCGACCCGCGATGTCCGGCGCACCCGCCGGGATCACGTTTCTGTGCAATAGCCACTTCGTCCCGGCCTGGGAGCAGGAAATTCAAAAGCAGCTGGAGGCCTGGGGGAAGCAAAAGGGAGTCGCCACCCGGGCGGACTGGGTCGCCACGGCCGAGTTCAATGCCAAACTCGTGGCCGAGGCCGAGACGCGGGCGGGCCACGACATCGTGGTCATCAGGAACTACGATGCGGCCCTGTACAAGGACAGCCTGATCGACATGGACGCCATCGCCAACGAGCTGGGCAACCAGTACGGGGGCTGGCTGCCCTTCGGGAAAGAGACGAGCTTCTTCGACGGCCACTGGAAGGCCATCCCCATCTACCACCAGTCCTTCCCCGCGGTCTATCGCATGGACCTGCTCCAGGAGATCGGCGTCACGCGGGAGCAGGTTCACAAGATGAACTGGGACCAGTTCCTGGAGGCGGCCAAGAAGCTCCACGCGAAGGGGAAGCCCGTCGGCTTCGCCATTAGCCAGACCAACGACTCGGACCTGATCCTGTACCCGATCCTCTGGTCGTTCGGTGCCTCCACGGTGGACCGGAACGGCCGGGTGGCCATCAACTCGCCGGAGACTGCGAAGGCCATCGAGTACGTCAAGGAGCTGGCCAAGTACATGCCCCGCGAGGTCCTGGGGTGGGACGACGCCAGCAACAATCGGTTCATCATGTCGGGGCAGGGGGCCCTCACCTTCAATCCGCCCAGCATCTGGCGGGTGGCCCAGAAGGAGGTGCCGGACATCGCCAAGCTCCTTGACCATGCGCCCGTGCCAGCGGGCCCGGCTGGGCGGTTCCGATCCACTGGCTCCTACTACCTGGCGACCTGGAAGTTCAAGGCCTCCCCGCTGGCAACCGATCTGATCCGGTTCCTCATGGGACGAGAGAACCAACGGGCGCAGGTCGAGGCCTCTGGCGGGTACAATCAGCCCTTCCTCAAAGAGTACACGACGTTCCCCATCTGGAAGACCGAGATCCCCCTGAATGCCTACGAGCCGGTCCCCGAGAATCTCCAGTTGCAGGGCTGGCCCGGCCCGCCGGAGAAGGCCGCGGCCGCCCAGAAGGCCTGGGTGATGCACATCATCCCGGTGATGTTCGGCAAGGCCATCACCGGCACCTCGACACAGGATGCGATGCGATGGGCCGAGGAAGAGCTGAAGCAACTGTACCGCTAAACACCACGGGGGGGCGGCCACTTGGCCGCCCCCCTGCGGCTTCCCTGTTCTGGCGCGGGCAGGAAGTGACGGGGTTTCTTTTCGTCCTCCCGGCCGCCCTCCTCGTGGTCGGCCTGGTGGCCTATCCGTTCTTGTATGCCTTGCTCCTCAGCCTCACCGCCAAACAGGCCGGGGTCGCGGGCCAGTTCGTCGGCCTGCGCAATTTCACCGACCTCTTCCGGGGGGACATCTTCCGCCACACCGTGCGGAACTCCCTCCTCTTCACCGGCGTCGCGGTGGTGTTCAAGACCGTCCTGGGACTCGGCCTGGCCCTGTTGCTCCGGCGTGCCACGGTCGGCCGCCGGGTCCTCCGGGGGATGATCCTGCTGCCGTGGGTCGTGCCCTCCACGCTGAGCGTCCTCGGCTGGTGGTTGCTGTTCGACCCACTCTACGGCGTGATCAACATGGGGCTCTCGAAACTCGGGCTGATCACCCACCGGATCCCGTGGCTCAGCGATCCCGTCTGGGCCATGGCGGCGGTAATCATCGTGAACGTCTGGCGAGGCCTCCCCTTCTTCGCGATCTCGTTTTTGGCTGGACTGGTCTCGATCCCGGAGGAGCTCTACGAGGCCGCCCAGATCGACGGCGCTGGGAAAGTCGCGTGTTTCTCCCGTATCACGGTGCCTCTGCTTCGACCGGTCCTGGGGGTCATCATTCTGTACTCGATCATCATGACCGTGTCCGATTTCAACATCGTCTACGTCCTCACGCGCGGGGGGCCCATGCACAGCACGCATCTGTTCGCCACCTTCGCCTATGAGATGGGCCTGGCCTCGGGGGACATCGGCAAGGGGGCGGCGATCTCCCTGTTCATCTTCCCGTTCCTGGCGGCCGTCGCGTATCTCCAACTGCGCATCACGCGGGGGCAGACCCAATGAGTGCGCTCCGCCGTCGTGTCGGCATGATCGGTGCCTACGTGGGCCTCTTGCCCTACCTCGGCTTCGCCCTCTTCCCGTTCTATTGGATGCTCCTGACCTCCCTGCGCCGGAATGCCGAGATCTATGACGTGACCAACCTCTCCTTCCTGGTGCAGAAGGGCACCACCCTGCAGCACTACGTCTTCCTGTTGACGCGCACCCAGTTCCCGATGTGGTTCTGGAACTCCCTGGTCGTTTCTATCGTAGCCACCGGGCTCTCGGTCGTCATCAGCACCGCGGCGGCCTATGGGTTGGTGCGGATCCCCTTCCGGGGGTCAGCCGCCTTCAGCATTGGGATCTTCGTCACATACCTGGTCCCGCCGACCCTCTTGTTCATCCCCCTCTCCCGGGTGGTGACGGCGCTGGGCCTGAGTGATTCCCTGCTCTCCCTGATCGTCACCTATCCCACCTTCGTCGTGCCCTTCTGCACCTGGCTCCTGATTAGCTACTTCGCCACCATCCCCAAGGAGCTGGAAGAGAGCGCCATCGTCGACGGGGCGACCCGCCGGCAGGTGCTCATGAAGATCGTCCTGCCGTTGGCCCTGCCGGGCGTGGTCACAGCGACTCTCTTCTCCTTCACGCTGGCCTGGGGCGAGTTCATCTATGCCATGACGTTCATCGCCTCCGGCACCCACAAGACCCTCACGGCCGGCACCGTGGCCGAGCTGATCCGGGGCGACGTCTTCTATTGGGGGCCGCTCATGGCGGGGGCGCTCCTGGCCTCTGTCCCGGTGGTCATCGCCTACGGGTCCCTGATGGACTACTACGTGAGCGGCCTCGTGACCGGCGCCACCAAATACTGAGGAGGAAGCATGCCGAAAGGGGAAACAGCCGTCGTCGTCTCGGCGGAAGCGCTGGAGAGATTCTGCCGGGAGGCTTTCGTCCGGGCCGGCCTGGACGAGGCAGGCGCAAAGATCGTGGCCGAGTCCCTCGTGGATACGGACCTGCGGGGCGTCAGCACCCACGGGGTCGTCCGGTTCCCGATTTACGCTCGCCGAGTTAAAGCCGGGTTGATCCGGCCGTCGCCACAGATGCGTCTGGAGCGGACCGGCCCCGGCACCGCCCTCCTCTTTGGTGGACATGGCGCCGGGCAGGTCGTCGGACAGCGGGCGATGGCGGAGGCCATCAATCTGGCGCGGGAAGCCGGCGTGGGGTGCGTGGCGGCAACGGAAAGCCACCATTTCGGGGCCGCTGCTTGGTTCTCCGTGCAGGCCCTCGAGCACGACATGATCGGCCTGGCGGCCTCTCATGCCGATACGGGGGTCACGCCCTTCGGCGCGGCGCGGGGATACCTGGGGACCAATCCGTTGAGCGTGGCGATCCCGGCAGGATCCCGGGACCCGATCGTCCTGGACATGGCCACGAGTGTCCTGGCCTTTGGGTGGGTGCTGGCGGCCGCCGCGGCCGGTCAGCCCATCCCGCTGGGGTGGGCCGTGGACGCCGAGGGGAACCCGACCATGGATCCTGCCAAGGCTCAGGGCGGCGCACTCCTCCCGCTCGGAGGGTCGAGAGGCTTCAAAGGCTTCGGCCTCGCGTTGGTGGTCGAGGTCCTGTCGGCGCTGCTCACCGGCAGCCCCTTCGGGCCGCACATCCCCCGCCCGTTCGAGCTGATCGAGGTCCAGAACCTGGGTCACTTCGTGGCGGCCCTCGACATCCGGCGGTTCGTGGATCCGGGCCGGTTCAAGGCCCGGATGGATGAGATGATCCGGGAGATTAAGGCCATGCCTCTCGCCCCGGGGGCGGAGGAGATCCTCCTGCCCGGAGAGCCAGAGGCCCGCTGCCGCCGGCGACGGCTGAAGGAAGGCATTCCCCTCCCGCCCAACGTTTGTGCCAGCCTCCGGGAGTGGGGCTTTCAGGAAGGCGACGGGTGATGCTGACGGTGGAGGGCGTCCACGCTGGCTATGACAGCGTGCCCGTCCTGTTCGGGATCGACATCGAGGTGAAGGAGGGCGAGGTGGTGGCCCTCCTCGGTGCAAACGGCGCCGGGAAGTCCACCGTCCTCCGGGTGATCACCGGGCTGCTTCACCCGACCGCTGGCAGCGTGCGGTTTCGGGGGGAGCCGATCCATCGCTTGCCGGCCCACGAGATCGTGCGACGTGGGATCGTGTGTGTCCCCCAGCGGCGGCGGATATTCGGTGGCCTCACCGCCCGGGAGAATCTGGAACTGGGGGCATTCGCCCATCGGCGGGACCGGGAGGCGTTCCGGCAGAACCTGCAGATGGTCTTGCGCCTCTTCCCCCACCTGGAGGGCAGGCTGAACCAGCTAGGTGGCACGCTCAGCGGAGGGGAACAACAGATGCTGGCCTTCGCCCGGGGGCTGATGGCGCAGCCGCAGCTCCTCATGCTGGACGAGCCATCCCTCGGTCTGGCCCCTAAAATGGTCGCGGAGGTGTATGCCGACATCCGGCGTGTGGCCCAGGCTGGTAAGACAGTGTTCATTGTCGAGCAGAACGCTCGGGCGGCCCTGAGTGTGGCCCATCGGGGGTACGTCCTCGAAAACGGCAAGGTGGTGCTCCAAGGTCTGTCCCGGGACCTGATCAACAATGACTATGTGCGGAGGACCTACTTGGCGGCGTGAGGGTGCCCTCTCTGCTGGCGGGTGATGGCGGTCTCCGCGCTCTTCACTGGCCATTTCGTCGGCGGACTCACGGCTGGGGTCACGAAGGACTGATCGTCGGGTATTGATTTCAGTTGCCGCCAACATGGCGCCGGGATAAGGGTAGTGAGCTGGTGTGTCGTCGTTGCGACTTTTTCCCCTGGTCTCCGGTTTCCTCACCGACGTACGGATCGTGCTAGGAGGGTGAAGCAATGAAAAAAATCATCAATCATCCGGAGGCGTTCGTGGACGAGACGATCGAGGGTATCTTGCTCGCGCACCCCAATCACCTGAAGCGAGCGCCCGGCACGGCGCGCGGCCTCGTGCGAGCGGACGCGCCCGTGGCGGGCAAGGTCGCCATCGCCACGGGCGGGGGTTCGGGACACATCCCCGTGTTCCTGGGATATGTCGGGCCAGGACTGCTTCATGGCGTCTCCATTGGCAATGTCTTCTCCTCCCCGTCGGTCGAGGCAATGGTGGCGGTCAGCAAGGCGATTCATGCCGGTGCGGGCGTCCTGTACCTATACGGGAACTACTCGGGCGACATCATGAACTTCGACATGGCCGCCGAACTGTGCGAGGCGGAGGGCATCCAGGTGCAGACCGCCCGGGTGCGGGACGATGTCGTCTCGGCACCGAAGGCATCGGCCGAGAAACGCCGCGCCGTGGCGGGCCTGTTCTTTGCCTACAAGATCGCCGGTGCCAAGGCCGAGACCGGGGCGAATCTCTCCGCGGTGGCGGCCACCGCTCAGCGGGTCGTCGAGAACACCTGCAGCATGGGGGTGGCGCTGTCCCCCTGCACGATTCCGGCAGTCGGGAAGCCCACCTTCACCATCGGTGAGGACGAGATGGAGCTGGGAATGGGCATCCACGGGGAGGCCGGGATCGAGCGGGGAAAGCTGAAGACGGCCGACGAGATCGGCCGGATCATGACCGAGCGAGTGCTGGACGACTTGCCCTTCCGATCCGGCGACCGGGCAGCGATCCTGGTGAACGGGCTGGGGGCGACCCCCCCCGAGGAGCTGTACCTGCTCTTCCGCAAAGCCCACCAGGTCATTGAGGGGCGCGGCGTGAGGATCCAGCGGGTCTTCATCGGCGAGTACGCCACCTCGATGGAGATGGCCGGCGCCTCCATCAGTCTCCTGAAGCTGGACGACGAGCTGCTGAGCCTGCTGGACGCCCCGGCCTACTCCCCCTTCCTGCCCCAGTGGAGGCGCACGCGATGAAAGAGGCCTTGACTCGTGACGACGCGCTGCTGCTCGCGCAGAAGCTCGCGGCCGACCTCGAGGCGGCCTACGAGACGATCACTAGCCTGGACGCCGAGGTCGGGGACGGGGACCTCGGGGTGACGTGCCGCCTCGGGATGAAGGCGGCGCTGGAGCTCTTGCCCACCCTGGGCGAGGTTTCGCTGGCAGACGCCCTGATGAAGGCAGGCATGGCCTTCAATTCGGCCGGCGCGTCAACGTTCGGTGCGCTGGTGGCCACGGGAGCGATGCGGGCGGCGAAGTACTTGCGGGAGCAGAATGCCAATACGGTGGACCTCACCGCGGCCGCAGGGGCGCTCACGGCCGCCGCGGAGGGGATCCAGCAGCGGGGGAAGGCCGCCCGGGGAGATAAAACCCTGCTGGACAGCCTGTGGCCGGCGATCGAGGCGCTCGAGGCAGCACGGAAGGATGGGAAGAGCTTGGCCGGGGCCCTAGCCGATGCGGCCGCTGCGGCGGAAGCTGGCGCCGAGGCGACGCGACCCCTCCGGTCCAAGTTCGGACGCGCCGCCTGGATGCAGGACCGGACTATCGGCGTCAAGGATGCCGGGGCGGCCGTGGTGGCCATCGTGCTGAAGTCGCTGGCGGAGTACGCGCGGATGTAATCCCAATCCAAAAATTCTCAACCGCCAAGACGCCAAGAACGCCATGGTGAGGTAATCAGGGGATCTGGCAATTTGGCAATCAGAGGTTCCAAGTTGCCGGGTCCTTTCTCGGTGCGCCCAGGTGCCCGGTTGCTATCCGATCTTGGCGACCTTGGCGCACCAATCCGCCTGGGGCGGATGCCGTTGGTACCGGCGGTTCAAGGATTTTCTCGGATCAGGGCCGGCACATCTCGGATCTGCAAGACAGGCCACCCAGCGCCACGTCGAAGGCGTCCGCGGCCACGACACCTTCTACTGCCCGACTTGTCAGCCCAACCGCCCCGAGGCTCGCCTCGGCCGCCGCCAGCTCGTCGATTGGTCGCGATGCAATCGCCACCATCGCTAGCAATGTCGGATGCACACAGCGCCGGCCACCGCACCAGTTCTTTCGCTTCAACAAGGGTTCGCCACAGCTACGGGAAGCCCATGCAATTGCTTGATTCAAGCCAATGAGTCCGGGGGTTCGAAAGGCCCCATCGGCGAATCGAATCAGAGCCGTTCTTGGACTACGGGCATGAGAGAAAACACCGTGGCCCAAGAAGCTTGACATGCACCACCACTCTTGTTACTCTGTTCAATATGTGAGATTTTTTGCCTTTATGAACGCAGCTTCCTGCCTTTACCTACTGCTTCCGGTCAGGGATTCGGAAGACTTGATTCATGAATAACTCGCCGACAAAAAGTCCGTTCCCGGATTACGAGAGTCCGCCTGTTGTCGAAACCATCCTCGGTGTTCAATTTGAGGCACTTGCCGGTTGGCGGAACGCTCACCTGGGTGCCTTCTGGAAGAGGCTGAATACCGATGATTGGCCGGACGTTTTCGACGTTCCACCGTTGCAGCCGCAGTTTGAGCGATTTGCCGAATCGGCAAGGTGGGCAATGATCGGCGCTCAGCTCACGGTGACGCAAGACCCGTCGGCCAGGCTTCAAATCAAGAAAAAAGAAGGCGACCGGATGATCCAACTGCAAAACAACCGCCTTCACTTCAACTGGTTAGGTCAAGCTGGCGGTCAATATCCTTGCTATGAAAGCATACGGGAGGGCTTCGTTTGGGTCTTGGAGCAATTTATCGAGTTTGTGGTTCGAGAAAAGGTCGGCGATTTTCGGCCGAATCAATGGGAAGTCACATACCTGAACCACATCCCGAAAGGAACGGTTTGGGACACGCCGAATGATTGGGGATTCTTCCTCCCACTTGGTGCGGTTCCAACAATCGAGCACCTCGTTCAAGGTGAGAGTTTCGTGGGCGGATGGCATTTCGTGATCCCGGAGCAACGTGGACGGCTGCATGTACAATGGCAACACGGTCGGAAATCTGAGCCAGAAGAAGAAGTCATTGTACTGACGCTAACGGCCCGTGGACCTGTCGCAGGGAACGAGAATTCCGTTCAAGGAATTCTCGATGGCCTAGATTTGGGTCGCGAAACCATTGTCAGATCGTTTGTGGCTTTCACGTCGGAAGCGGCCAATAAATACTGGGGGCTCAAAAATGTTAACGACTGAACTAAGCCCGTTCATTTCCCCTATGGTACGTGAGGCAGTGTCCACCGGTGCGGTAACCGAGGCGCGCATTACTCGCGACTACGGACGAAAAGACGAGGCGTTCCAAAGATGGCAAACTCTGATCGACGACCAGCTGATCGAATGGGGTCGGGACCCTAGCCAACTTGCGGATGAGGAAACGCAGCCACCTTCGAAGGATACTATTCTACGAGCCATTTTGGTGGCGAGAGGGCTCAGTCGCGCCGATTGCCCTGCACCGACCCGTATCGTTGCCGACGCGCACGGCGGGATTGTTTTCGAGCGCCATGAAGGGAATCTGTTCGAGTCAATTCGTCTTTTGGCAGACGGCAGTGCCGAATACTGTACCTTCGTAAACGCTCGCTTGGTGGATCGCGAGTTCCTGCCGCCTCACCGCGGATGAGAAGACTTCTGACGAATGCCTGGCCACGATGGGACCGAGCCAGTTGCCAAAGACGAACTGCTGTACCGGCGAATTCCTGTCTCGAAGAGGGGGTACGACCAAAATGGAGTGTCGCCAGAGGCATTTGACCCGCGCAAGAACGAAACTAGCGGCATTTCCTTCTTCCGTGGCAAGTACAAGTCTATCCAAGAGGTTGCAAAAGGGAAAAGCGAATGCGGGTATTACGTTGCGGTCCTGCGGGCTGGCGATCTGATAAGAGAAGACTTCGAAGTCGTGCCGCGACCCAACCCAAAAGATCCCGGACACATTGAACTGCCGGCCTTGACGTGTGATAACCGACGCACGCCGGAGGCATATGAGCGAAAGGTCCGTCTGGCGAAGTTGTGCGTGCGCGTCGAAGGTCCGTTCCCGCCAACGACCGATTGATCTCGAAAATCAGGATACGAAGTCACCGAGCGGGGAAACAAGAGACCCAATCGGCTTCCCCTCTGTTTGTCCGACCCAGCGTCCGTGGTTCTGAGAGGGAGGATTGCGAGGCCTGCCCCTAGATCCACCTGCAATTCATCAAATTTCCGCGGTGACCAAAACCTCTTCCCCAAGCATCTCGGTGATTTTTACTGCTACAATGGTCGGTCCATTCGGTGCCGGGACCTCGTAGCGCCCGGCGACCAGGTCGGTCTTTCGCTCAGGGACATCCGAGAGGGCGACGTTGAAGACTTGGCCGCCGTAGGCGGTGTCAATCATGACGGAGTCCACCATCGCCCGCCAGTCCCTGATCTGGGCCTTGAATAGGGTCTGGTCCATGTTAAGGCGTTCGACGATGGCGGGAGATATGAAGTCCTTGATCTGGATTACGATCTTGTCCTTGATTCGTTTGATGTCCACCCGTGCCCGCGCAGGCTGGTGCGTGAAGAACTTTCCATACTTCTTGTCCGTGCGGAGTTCGATGACCTCGATCTTGTTCACCGGGCGATGCCGGTTCCAATCTTCCAGCCAGGTGTCCACGGCCGGTTCTTTACCGAGGCACACTAATGCCACATGCCGATCCTCCTTCGGCCGCGATTTCAGCTCCCTCTCCAGTTCCTGAAGGTCCAGTAGCGTCAGCGGGTGGCCGAAGGGGACGATCTTGACGAGCTTCTTCCCCAAGGTTCCATCGAAATAGGCGTCGGTTCGGGTACGCTCTACTCCTAGGTGCTCGCATGCAAGGTTAACTGCCTCATTGTGCTGGATCGTCAAGTCGTAATCGTTGACTCGATAAATGCTGAAAGAGAGCGACACGGGCTTGGCTTGGTCGCTCCCCTCTGATCCCGGGAGACTCCCCTGCCTCTCGGCCTCGATTTGCTCGCGAATGATTGTCTGGAGACGCTTCGACGTGGTCTGGATCGCGCCCTTGTTAATGTCGCACCCGATCCAACGCCGACCCAGCTTCTGTGCCACGGCGGCCGTTGTTCCCGAGCCTATGAAGTAGTCGAGAATGAGATCACCCGGCTTGGATGAAGCAAGAAGGATTCGCTCCAGAAGACCTTCGGGCTTTTGGGTCGGATACTCCTCCCTTTCCGAAGCACTACCCATTACTGGAGGGATATCGGTCCATGTATCCTGAACGAGCACCCCCCCCATTTCCTCCAGATAGCCCTTATATTGTGCAATTCCGTTGGCCGAGTACACCAGGAGCCCTTTACGATCCATTTCTTCCATACGTTCGCGCGAGAACTTCCAAACTCTCGTGATGCCCTTCCATTCATAGGTGAGATTCCGACGACTCTTGTTGGGGTTGATACACGAGATCAGGCGGTATACCCGACCGTCTTCGTCGACGTGCCGATAGAATTGATCAAGGTATTCTTTTCGGTGCGGGGTGTGCTGCAGATTCCAAATTGGTGAATCACCCTTTGCGTAGAACAAGATTGTGTCGTGGTTGCGGCCGAATCCAAAAGCGATGTTGCCATGGGGCAAGGACCGAATCCAAGTTATCTCATTCACAAGTCTCTCTTCCCCAAGCACCTCATCCATCAACAACCTCAAGTAAGCTTCCCGACGCGGATCACAGTGCAGGTAGATGCTTCCATGCTCTGATAGCAGTTCCTTAGCTAGGAGCAGCCGCTCAAACATGAATTGCAGGTAATTATCATTCGCCCAGATGTCCGTGTACTGGATTTGCTCGCCAAGGGTGTAAGTCTCTCCATCTATTCTGGCGATGCCTGTGACGCCCCGAAGCTCAACCTTTCGGACGTAATCCGCGCCGGAATCGAACGGGGGATCAATGTAGATAAGGTTCACCTTACCTCGGAACCCGTTGGCGAGAAGCCAGGCCAGGATATCTTTGTTGTCGCCATGAAAAAGGAGGTTTCGCCATCCGCCTTGTTCGTTTAGCGGGTTGAACATCTCCACAAGCTGGGCGGGGAACGCCGTTACCCGTCTCAGCGGCCGCTTTCCCACCCAGGTTAGCATGGGCCGACCCTTGGCAGCTGCGACGATTACCTCCTGCCTCTTTGGCGGAACAGGCTCCGGTTGCGCTATTTCGAGCCTTGTCTTGCTTTTCGCCGTCCGGGTCTTCGGCGGTGTTGCTTTCTTCTTCGTCATCTTGTCGTCCCTGGCCTTCCTGCGCGCAGGTAGCTCTCCAGTCGCCGCAGGACCACGGTCCTGGTCTGGCTTGCCAGCCGCATAGCGTCGGCGGCCTCTTCCCGATTCAGGGCCGGCCTCTCACCTGGATATCTAATGTCCACACCGTATGGCGTGAGTGTATCTACGCCGCGCAGCTCTCCATGGATGCCCGGCTCAGCCTTCTCGGCGAGGATGAGCAAATCCTCGATGTCGTGTGTCTTCGGGAAAGCGATTTGGTGGCGCGTGAGAAGTCCCTTGATGAGCTTCTCGGCGGCTTGTTGTGCGTGGAATCCGACGGGATTATAGGAGACCCGCTCGCGCTCCATTAGCTCTCGGGCGACAAGGAGGTCTTCCTCGGCACTTGCCAGCCATTCCTGAACGAAATCCCAGTTCACCTGCTCAGCGCTTCGCATAGATCAGACGGCCGTCGTGAGTTGCGGGGTAGGCCAGACCGCCCACCACGTTCTTCGTTTCTTCAAATTCCAGCCGTCCCATGATCCACGGCTCAACGATAGGGCGGCTCCCCACGAGTGCGTGCTGCAATTCACTCTGCCGCTGGCGGCGGTTCCCCACAGGGTCGGGGACGACGACGAGCAGGTCGAGGTCGCTGTCCGGTTCGTGATCCCCCCGCGCCCGTGAGCCATAGAGGTAGATCATGTCCGGTGCGGTCAAGTCAACCACTCGGTCAATTGCGGCTTGCACGTCGGCGTCGAGCGCCTGAGTCGCCGTCTGCTCAACGAAATCCAGGGCGGACTTGAGGGCGTCGTACGGCACGGTGTCCTCGTGGACAAAAGCCATTTGGTACTTGAGCCGATCGGGGTTCAGGTCTGTCCATCTGCGAAGGGCGACGGCCTTTCTGCCCTCCGTGGTCAGTGGCTCCTGGCCAGACCCGGCGAGAGTCAAGTCGTTCTTGACGGCCGCCTCGAACTGGGTGCTCTTTACCTCTACGATGAGGCACTTCCCGTCCTTCTTTCGGATGATGAAGTCCGGGGAGTACGGATGCCAGTTTCCGTCCTCGCCCCTGTATTCCACAAAGAAGTCAGTCTTCTTGGGGTCAGTCAGAGCGCCAGTGAAGTAGATGTCTTCCACCTCGTCAGGCCGGGTGTTGACGTGCCGCAGTAGCTCCTCGAAAAAGCTCTTCTCGGGGTTCGAGTCAAAGTTGTACGGGCTATAGTGGAAGCCGAACCCACCGGCGTTGTTCGCCTTGAGTTGCTCCCAGGACAGCAGAAGGCTCTCCCGATCCTTGCGGTAGCTGATCTCTGCCGTATAAACCTCGGCCCCGGCCTCGATTTCCTTGTGGAAGCCGTCCAGCTTCACCAGGGCTAAGGCCTCTTCGACCTCTTCCTCGTGAATGTCGTACCCGCGGTTCTGCTCGGCAATCTGTCTCGACAGCTCAGGGAGGTCGGCCTCGGGAATCTGCGCATCCCCGTCGTAAGTGCCCTTCAGTGCGTCGTACACTGTCCAAATGTCCAGCCGGTGAATTGCAGCCAACTCAACGGCGGCCGAGTAAGAGTCAACGGTCTCCGGATCCGCGTGAATCACCGTCTCCCCGATTTGTCGGAGGACGTGCGGGGTTGATTCCCGAACGGCCAGTTCAAGCTCTCGCCGTCTCAGGATTGCCTCGCGCCCGATCTCGGGCCTCTGCAACTTGAGGGGCGCGGCCTCCGCACGATCCCTGCGTACAACGGTGCGAATCGTTCGCTTGACCAGAAGGGGAGGGAGCGGGATCTTCCGCACCTTGATCCGCGCGGTACGGATGTCTGTGGTTCTGGCGTTCAAGTCTTGGACACGCTCGCCGTAGGTCTCTTGCAGTTGCTTGTCCAGCGTCCCTTCGTTTTCCTGCGAAAGATAGATCCGCGCTTTGTGAGGATTCCCTGCGACCTGGCGCAGACACCTCGTGCTGGCCTGGAGAACGAAGTTGTTCGAGGACTGGAGCTTCCGCGCGAGCGCGCAGGCGAAGAGACTTGGGCAATTCCAGCCTTCCGTGCCCTTGTTCACCAACAGGATGACCCTGTGAGGCGCTTCGGGGTCATGGGCCAGGCGGTTGAACGCGTCCTCGCTCTCTTTTGGGGTCTTGGAAGTATGTTCCAGGACCAAGGTGGTCGGGAGGCCCAGGTCCGCGAGTGTCGCTTCGACCACTGGCCGCAACTCCTCCAGGTCATCCGTCTGGGGGAAGTACAGGGCCAGTCGGGCGGGGGCGCCGTTCGGGAGCGTGACGTCTCGGTAGTCCTGGAAGAAATCCCGGACCACCTCGGCGACGAACCGAGGAGCGTCGCTGGTGGCATAGCTATAGGATCGGATACTTCCCGAGACTTCCTTCAGGATGCTATCCCGGATCCCCTCGGACAGGCCGTACCAGATGACCACATCCTTGAGTGGCTGTCGTTGAAAGTACGGGGTCCCGGTGGTGTTCACGACGCAGACGAGGTTCGTCTGGTCGTACAGGTAGTCCACGGTCTTCCGGACCTTCTTCAATTCCACATCCAGGGATTGGCCGTAGGTGTGGTGCGCCTCGTCCGAAAAAATCCCGAGGTGCGGCAAAGACGCAATCGCCTGGAGGCGGAGGTTGGCGGTTTCTGCCTCCTGCCGTTCGCGCTGCTGTAGCTCGGCCTGAGTCCAGCCCTGGACTCTTCGAAGCGTCGGCTTCTGGATGCGGATCTTCTCGGTATTGGTGACGACCACATTGAAGGTGCTGCCGCGGACGACGGGCAGGTCCTTTTCCCCGTCGCGCGTGAACGTGAGCTTCAGCGACGCCGCAAAGTCCTTGTAGAGGCGGGGAGGGAGGATCTGGTTAAAGGGAACCGAGCCCAGCTCCTTCAGAGCTTCCAGTATGGTCTTGCCCGGTGCGAAGACGAGGGTGTTCTGCACGAACGGGGCATCCGGGTATTCCAGGGCCATGGCGAACTCCGTGGCGATGATCGTCCCGATCAGGATGGTCTTTCCGGCGCCCATCGCCAGGGCGAAGATGTAGCTCGGATAATCGAGGGCCAAGGTCTCTCGGAGGCTTTCGAGCCTCAGGTCCTTCGCCAAGGCGTCGTCGCTCAATACTCGCCGGAGAAACTCGTCCACCCCACCTTCGTTCAGAATGATGTCCGTCACCCGCTCGTCTTTGATGGGAACGCCAAGAGCCGCGAGGCGGTCAGTCGGCTTTGCGAAGTACCGCGAATAGAGGTCAGGGATCTTGGGGGTCTCCTCGATCAGACGGAGATACCAGTACGTCTCGAGGGCTCGGAGTTGTGGTCTGCGAAGGAAACGGAGGTCTTCAGACTCCGGAAGGCGGGCGTAATCCAGGATCTCGCCGATGACCGGGTAATCCGCGCAGGGGTAGCGGTTTGCTCGCCAGGCGCTTACCCGATCCTGGATGGCTTCGTAAAGATGCTTCACAATTATTCGTATACTGCGAGCAGGCCCGGAAGTCAATGAGTTACGCCGATCAAAGAGCCCGGCGGCGCAACCGGGGCATCTCCTGCCCCCTCGCCCGTGCAGCCGCCTTTTATCTTGACACCGAATACCGTGCCGGATCATGCTTTCCCAGTGGCCTGAGGCTCCTGACACCCCGTTTGCCGCGTAGCCGAGCAGCAACCTCCTGTCTTTCAAGGCGGTTGACACACCTGTTGATGTCCCTGCGGGAAAGGTGACGGGCCTGACGCGACCTACCCACGCGCAATCTGGGCCCAAGGAGGAAGCGATGAAGAAGGTCATCTTCTTCCTGGTAATCGTTGCAGGCGGGGCGTATTACTACCATTTCCACTGGGGTGGACGCGTGAGCCCCTACCAGATTGTGCAGCGAGGAAGCGAGCAGGCACTTGTTGCGACGATCGGCGATGCCAAGGTCGATTTCACAATTGGCAGGTCGTTCGAAGAAACCTTCATGCTGTTTGGGGCAAGCGGGGAAGGGGACGATCAATCCGACGCCTCGCTAAGCGGCATCCCTCTGGGAATCGCCAGCTCGCTTCTCAGGCGCTATCCGGATTTTCACCGGTGCGACTCACCGGGGGCGAAGGAGGCACAGGCTAGTGTGGTGGACATCCTGATCGTCACGGACAAGCGCGATGTCCGCAAGCTCCTCCGGACAATAGCAGCCGAGTTTGACAAGAGAATCCGAAACAAAGGGGAACGCCTGTGCGCGAAGCTTTCCGGAAGCGCTATTGTGCTCAACTCCTTGCAGAAGGGAGGGGAGGTCCTCACCGCCGAGCAATTTGCCAGCATGATCCCGGCAGGCGCGATCGAACAGCATCACGTGTTCGTCCAAAGCGTGGAGATGATGGATTGCCGGAACGTGCTCTGAGCCCATTCCGTTGCCCGAGTGGCACAAGCTGATTCACACTGGCGGTCTACGACCGCATTCCCTGCAGACTATCGGTGACGTGGAACCGTGAGGGCTTCGCTCTACGTCCATATCCCATTCTGTGGGAGGAAGTGCCTCTACTGCGACTTCTACTCGGTGGAGAGCACCGAGAGGGTGGAGGACTTTCTTGCGGGATTGATCCGCGAGATCGTGCTCCAGGCGGATCGCGGTGGACAGACTCCCTTCGAGACCATCTTCTTTGGCGGCGGCACCCCGTCCCTGCTCGAACCCCGGCAACTCGAGGCAGTCCTGTCTCAGCTTTACACCACCTTTCGCTTCACATCGGACCCCGAGATCTCACTGGAAGCTAATCCCGGCACGGTTACAGCAGAGAAGTTGCGGGCGTTTCGCTCACTCGGCATCAACAGGCTGAGCATCGGAGTCCAATCGTTTCACGATCACGAGCTGAAAGCCCTCAGTCGCATTCATGACCGGGCGGAAGCGTTCCGGAGTATCGAGCTTGGCGTCGCCGCCGGATTCGACAACATCAGCCTTGATCTGATCTATTCGATCCCAGGGCAGGCTCTCGCTGACTGGGAAGACAATCTGAGAACCGCAGTGGCTCTCGCCCCTCAACACATTGCGGCGTACAGCCTGATCGTCGAGGATGGCACACCGCTCGCCCACATGGTGCGGGCAGGCGAGGTGCGCGTGAATCCCCCCGATCTCGAGGCGGAAATGTACGAGCGAGCAATGGAGCTACTCGGCGCTCATGGGTACGAGCATTATGAGGTCTCGAACTATGCCCTCCCGGGATTCCGCTGCCGGCACAACTGCAATTACTGGTCGCATGAGAACTTCCTCGGCTTTGGCCCCTCGGCGCATTCGTTCTGGAAAGGGAGCGATGGGACAAGCGCTCGCCGCTGGTGGAACGTCGCAGATCTTTCGAAGTACCTGGACCGGCTGGAGGGCGGCTCCCTTCCCATCGCGTCGGAGGAATTCATCGGGGCACGCGAAATGCTTCGCGAGAGGATCTTCCTGGGTCTGCGCAGCAGTGGCCTGGATCTGGCGAAGCTTGCCTCAGATTTCGACCACGACTTCCGGGAGGAGCAAAGAGAGATGGTGCGATGGGTGCTCGACGACCGGATGGCGCTCCTCACGAAGGATGTCTTGCGCCTGACGCCGAAGGGATACCTGCTCTGCGATGAGATCTGCAGCCGATTTCTCCCGTGAGCCTAGACCCCCGCAGCGCCCCACCGCATGAACCCATCGAACGGAGTTGTCCATCTGAGCCTTTTCTGCGCAGCCGCTCGCTCATCGGTCAGCGAATCCGACCTCTCCGGCACGGGCCCTCTCCGCTTTTGTCTTGACGACATCCCCCCTGCTTGGCATGCTCCATCAGACCCTGGAAGGCGCGAAACGGAGGGGCGCCATGCAAAGCATCACGATCAGCTGTCCCACGTGCGGGCATTCGGAGGCCGTGCGGGAGGGAGACGTGCCTCCGGGACCGGTTGAAGTCGAATGCCCCCAATGCCATGGCACCTTCACCTTTACGAAGGGAACTGAGGCTCCCCCGACGGCGCCCCGTGGCTCGGCAAAGCCGCCGGCAGGGCGGCGGGCAGAGGTGCCCTCGCCGAAGCCAGGCGGGCGACGCCCAGCCTCGACGCCGTCAGCGAAGCCCCCCGCGCCCGCGAGAGGACGGCGGAAGATCCTCGTTGCCTTCTGCGCGGTGGCGTGCGGTGCCGTGGTCCTGGGGGCGGCCTGGATGTACGTGTTGAAGCTACCGCCGATCGTGGGTGAGAAACTGCTGATCGCCGCCCTCTTCTCGAAGGTGCCACCGGTGCAACGGGTTGCGATCAAGGCGCTGCGGGACTATCCGACGAAACACGCGGCCGTCGCACTTGTGGTCTTCATCAACCTCAAAAACCTGCAGGAGATGCCGGACCCAAAGAAGCCGGAGACGCCGGAGGAGAAAGCGCGGAGACGGCAGCAGCGGGTGCGAGACCTCAAGCTGGCCGAGCGGGCGACCGAAACGTTGTGCCTACTGACAGGCTACAGCTTCGGGACGTATTTTAAGCGCGAGCCGTATGGGCATTCGTGGGGTAGCCTGAGCGAGGACAAGTGGCCGACCGTCTTAGGGCAGATCAATACCTGGGCGCTGCAGACCTTCGGCGCCGGCGAACTCCCACTGCTCAATCCCGGCCTGCCCGGGGCCCTGCCGCAGCCCGCGGCGGCCCCCGGGGGAGGGGAGGCGCGATGAAGCGGGTAGGGTTCTGGGTGGTGTTCCTTCTCGTGGCGGCGGCTGCGTTCACGTACATCTGGAGGGCCAGGGACCCGTTGCGACAGAACCCGTATCTCCTCACGCTGTGGGTGAAGTACAACGTCCGGCTGGTGGCCCACCCGCATCCCGCCGTGGCCCACGAGGCGTGGCTGGAGTTATGGAACCTCTACTTCACAAAGTGGATGGTCTACCAGATGTTCCCCGAGCACCTCGCCAACGCGGCGCCAATCAGCTTCCTCATCGAGCGGCAGTCGTTCCCGGCGGGGAGCAGCACCGCCCCGGCTATGGAGGGTTTTTTTGCGCAGAACAAGCCCATCTATTACAAGACCGACCGGGTCTGCTGCCGGACCGTGGGCGAGGCGCTCATGGCCATCATGTACCGGGAGAAGAAATGGACCGTAGACTACCAGGGGGACTGGCAGGCCTGGTGGCAGGCGAACGGGAAGTACTACCACTGACACGCGCGGGGAGCCCCCATTCGCTGCGGTTGTACCCACTTCATCGAGCAGGTCTATGAGGCCGATCCCCTGCTCTGCCGGGAGCGTGGCGGCGCCATGCGCATCATCGCCTCCAGTTACCACGGCGAGGTCATCGAGAAGGTCGTCAACCACCTCTGGCTCTAGCCGGCCCTGTCGCACGCGCCTCCCGCGGGGGCTGTATAACGGTGTGTGGGGCTGCCCTCGAGGATATGCTGCCGCAGTCGCCCCTCAAAGCCCGTTCTCCGACCTTCGCGTTCCCGATCCACCTCCAGGTTCCTCCCCGCCCCGAGATTCTCCTTGACACGCGCCGCGCCGCTCGCCAGACTGTGTTCCATGGAGCTGGCCCCAACCGGGGTGCCCAGCCCGCCAGCTTTGGGCTGAAACACTGTCGCGGCACTCGACCGGAGATCGCACGCGCTGCGCCAACGTCAGACGTACGCCGAGCGCACTCCAAGTCGATCCCCCTTGGACGCCAAGCACTTCACAGCCAGCGATTCATCCAGGAGGCGGAGCGTATCACGCGCCACGTGCTGTCATTATTCCACCTGCCCCCCAGGGGCATTCAATACAGGAGGAGTAACGATGCAAGGCAGAGCACTCTTCTGTGGAGCGTTGGCGATGATTCTGGCGTTTCTGCTGATCGCTGGCGTTTCCGCCGCGGAGCGCCAGCAGGTCGGTAAGCCACCGGCCAAAGCGCAGACGAGTCCGGATGGCAAGGGATATCGGTTTGAGAAGAACGGCTGGATCTACGTTCACATCGAAGGGGAGCCGCGCGAGCGGGGCTTCCAGCACGGCTTTCTCGTGGCGCCCGAACTCAAAGAGATCCTGCGCAACAAGAAGTTCCTGACCTACTGGGAAACCGGCATGGAGTGGCAGTTCTTCGTGAATGCCGCCGAGAAGATGTTCGTGCAGGCCATTGACGAGGAGTACCTGGAGGAGATGAAGGGCATCGCCGAGGGAGCCAAGGCCGCCGGGACGGAGATCACCTGGCAGGAGGTTCTGGCCTGGAACGGCTATACAGAGCTGACCGGCTATTGGTGGCCCAACGAGATGTCGAAGTGGTACCGGAACTACACGCCCCAGGGGAACGACCATTGCAGCGCGTTCATTGCCACCGGGTCATACACCAAGGGCGGCAAGATCGTCATGGCCCATAACAGTTGGGATGAGTTCGCCAACGGGCAATTCTTCAACGTGATCCTGGACGTCAAGGCCTCCAAGGGACATCGCATCTTCATGCAGAGCGCCCCTGGGTACATTGACAGCTTCTCCGACTTCTTCGTGACGGACGCGGGCATCATGGGCACCGAGACCACGATCGGCGGTTTCGGCCAGTACGATCCGAACGAGGCCCCCGAGTTCTTCCGCGTGCGCAAGGCGATGCAGTACGCCGAGAGCCTGGATCAGTTCGTCGAGATCATGAAGAAGAAGAACAACGGCGGCTACGCCAACAGTTGGCTGCTGGCAGACACGAAGACCGGCGAGATCATGCGCTTCGAGCAGGGCCTCAAGTTCTCCAACGTGGAGCGGACGAAGGACGGGTACTTCATCGGCTTCAACGCGCCGCTTGATCCCCGGATCCGCAACCTGGAGTCCTCCAATACCGGCTACGCCGATATCAGGCGGCATCAGGGCGCCCGCCAGGTGCGGCTCACCCAACTGATGGAGCGCTACCGCGGCAAGATCGACGTCAAGGCGGGTCAGAAGATCATCGCCGACCATTACGACGTCTACCTGAACAAGATCAACCCCTCTTCTCGCACTGTTGACGGGCACTACGAGCTGGACAAGCGCGAATACATGAGCCAGCCTGGGCGGCCGGTGCCGTATCAGCCGAGGGGCACGGTGGATGGCAAGGTGGCCGACAGTGACATGGCCAAAGACCTGAGCTTCTGGGCGCGCTGGGGCAACTCGAGCGGCATCCCGTTCGACGCCGGCAAATTCCTGGCCCAGCACATCCAATGGAGCCACCTGAAAGGCTATCTCCAGAGCAGGCCGAGCCAGCCCTGGACGTTTTTCAAAGCGGGGGAGTCTGCCAAACAATCATCGAAGTAAGTGCCCTATCGCGCGCCGGGGCAACTCTAGGTGGAGCAGCGAGTTGCCCCGGTGCGAACGAGCTCATCCAAACCAGCCATCAATGTAAGGGGTCATGCAGTCCTTTTGTTCGCCGACCGGATGGCCAGTCTGACCCCCCGGCACCGCGGCGCTCAACGCTTGTGACTTGACACCACTCCCATCCCCGCACCCCTGACGCGTCATGCGGTGATCTTGGGGCGCCCGCGAGCGGCCCTCTGCCGCGCGGTCCCCGTGGCGCTCACCGCGCGCGTCCCGCAGTCCCGTTGACGTCCTCCGCCCGCCGCATGGTTTTGCCTTGACAAGGACTCGCATGCGGGGTCATCCTGCGCAAACTTCGGGGACGATGAATCGCAACGAGCTCGCACGAGGCAGGATGGAGAGGGAATATCGAACTGCGGTGGACCCTGGCAGATTTCACGGTCTGGAATCAGAATTTCCGGCCCATGCTTGTCCCGTTCGTGGACGCGGGCCGGGTGTTTGACAAGGTGGGGCGATTCAGCGTGAACGATTGGAAGATCACCGGGGGACTGAGTGTTCGGCTGGCATGGAATCTGGCGACCATCATCAGCTTCGATTACGGTTTCGGCAGCGAAGGGAACTTGTTTTACATGGAGCTGGGGCATCCGTTCTGATTCTCGAGCGACGGATCGGTCTCCTGGCCGGATTCAAGCGAGCGTCCGCAGCGCCGCGGCCACGCCCTTGTCTAGAATTGCCGTCAGGTAGCCTGCGATCGCATCGGTGATTCCCGGCACCGCGTTGAGGTCCTGGCCCCATACCGAAGCATTCGCCAGGACCTTGCTGACCAGGGTCCGGGCATCCGCTGGCGACGCATAGTCCTGCCAGACGCCGAAAAAGAAATCCTGCACCGCCCTGTCATCAGCGATCCGGTACTCCTCGCCCCTTCGCTCTCCGACCAGCACACCGTCCTTGAAAGCTCTTCCGCGGTAGAAGGCAATCAGCGCGGCCAAGGCAAAGCAGAGGCGCTGCGGCAGCGCACCGGTCCGCCGCTGGTACTCCAGCACCGACGGCAGGACGCGCGCCCGGTATTTGCTCGTGGAGTTGAGGGCGATGCTCAGCAGGTAGTGCTTGATGTGTGGGTTCGCAAAGCGCTCCATCACCGCCGCGGCGAATCGCGACAAGTCGTCCTTCGCCAGGTCGAACGTCGGGATGATCTCTTCGGCAATGGCCATTCTAACGTAACCGCGAATCAGGCTGTCGGCCATGCACTCGCCGACGGTGTTCTTCCCGGTGAGGTAGGCCGCCAGCGCCATCATGGTGTGGGCGCCGTTCAGGATGCGGACCTTGCGGTCGCGGTACGGCGTCATGTTGGAGGTCCAGACCACATCCAGGCCGGCCTCGGTCAGTGGAAACTCGTCGGCCAGGTTCCAGCGTGACTCGATCACCCAAGAGTGGAAGATCTCTGCAGCGTCCAGCAGGTCGTCGTGGTAACCGAGCCTGGCGCTGAGCGCGGCGAACTCATCCTTTGGATAGCCGGTCACGATGCGGTCAACCAGGGTGTTCGTGAACTCGTTGTGGTTCTCCAGCCAGTCGAGGAAGGCCGCCTCCAGTCCCCAGAGCTTGGCGGTCTTGCACACGGCAGCCTTCAGGGCATCGCCATTTCGTTCAATGAGTTCGCACGGCAGCATGACGCAGCCCTTGTCGGTTGCTCCGCGGAAGTATCGGAAGCGATGGTGCAGGAACACCGTCAGCTTGCCGGGAAAGCTCGCCGGGGGCGCATCAGTCAGCCGGTCCCGGTCACTGAACGCGATGCCTGCCTCGGTGGTGTTCGAAACGATGAACCGCAGGTCCGGGTTCTCGGCGCACTTCAGGAAGTCCGCGAAATCCGCATAGGGGTTCAACCCGCGGCTCACCGATGTGACGATCTCCTGTTCCTCAACGGGCTTCCTACCCTGGATGCCGCGGAGCAGGACGGTATAGAGACCGTCCTGCTCGTTGATCTTGTCCACCATGCCTTGGGGGATCGGCTGGACCACTATCACGCTGCCGTTGAAGAGTCCGCGGGCGTTCATCCGGCTGATCATCCAATCCACGAAGGCGCGGAGAAAGTTGCCCTCCCCGAACTGCACGACCTTCTCCGGCAGCCTGCGCCTTGGATGGACGACCACATCCGGGGGAAACGTATGACCACCGGCCAGCAGCGACGCGTTGAGCCGGGGCAAAGACATGACGGAATCCTTCTCGGGTAGGGCAACCCGCCCTCAGGCGCGTTCCGGGATGTGGAGCGAACGGGCCGGGGAGTTGGTTTGTTCTTCGAATTGAGACTCACCGCTCGAGCCGCGGCAGGCCGGGGTCAGATCAAGGTCGCGGCGATGTCACGGCGGCCGTGCGACGTGAGGAATTCGGCGACCTCGGGAAGACGCGGGATGCCGCGGCGTCCGCCGAGGACGCGGCACTTCATGGCCGCCACGGCACTGGCGAAGGTCAGGACCCACTCGAACGGCCAGCCTCGCAGCTCTCCGAAGGCACAGGCCCCGTGGAAGACATCCCCGGCTCCGTTGGTGTCAACGGCCCTGACGCGGAATCCCGGGGCGCGGAGCCAGCGGCCCTTCGCGTACCCCAGTGCCCCCTCCTCGGCCAGCGTGACCGCGACGCGAGTTGGGCCGCGATCCGCCAGCGCCCGCAGGGCCTCCTTGGGCTTCTCGCGCCCGCTCGCTTTGGCCAGGAAGCGCGGGTTGCATACCAGCAGGTCCACCCGAGGCCAGATCTCTTCGATCCCGGGGACGATCCGCTCCCCGTCCATGGTGATCCGCATCCCCGCCTCGCGGGCCCACTTGACGGCCTGGAGCGCCGCGGCCGCGTCTATCCCATCCACGTGCAGGAGGCGTCCCGCCGTGAGCGCCTCCCGATTCAATTCCTCCGGGCGAATGGCGTAGGAGGGCGGTCGCCGCGTGAAGAGGATGCGCTCGCCCGTGGCGCGATCCACCAGGACGATGCTCACGAGTCCCGGGCTGTCCTTCATCCGGATGACGTGGCGCACGTCGATCCCCTCTTTCGACAGCGTGCGCAGGGAGACGCGCGACCAGAAGTCGCTTCCCGCCTTGCCGATGTAGCGGGTTCGAAGACCCAGCCGAGCGCAGGCAGCCGTGGCGGTGGCCACCACTCCGCCTCCCTGGACATCAAACTCCTGGAATTGAACCTTCGTGTCCGGCTCGGGGTAGCCGTCGATGATGGCGATGAGATCCAGGGCATTGGTGCCGAGGCCGATGACATCATACGGCCGGTTTTTCTGATTGGTCAGCAACTCTCCGATCATCCCCCCCTTGTTCCCTGCGAGGGACACCTGCGTTCCTCTGCCTGTATCTGCGGTTGCCTTGTTCTGACCTTACCCCTTCACGGCGCCAGCGGTGAGACCGGCGATGAGTTGCCGCTGGACCAGCATGAAGAAGAAGACGATGGGGAGGGCGGTGATCACCCCGCCCGCCGTCAGGAGATCCCAGCGAATGATGAATTCGCCCATGAAAGTCTGGAGGCCAACCGGCAACGTCCGGGCCCGGAGGTCCGCGGTGAAGGTCAGGGCGTAGATGAACTCGTTCCAGGAATAGATGAAGATGTAGGTGAGCGCCGCCGCGACGCCCGGCGCCGACAGCGGCAGCAGCACATACCAGAAGGTCTGCAGGCGAGTGCACCCATCAATGGTCGCGGCCTCATCCAGGTCGCGGGGAATGGCATTGAAGAATCCGGTCAGCATCCAGGTCGAGAAGGGGACGGCGAAGGTGCTGTGGGCCAGGATCAAGGCCGGCGGCGTGTTCAGGATTCCCAGCGAGCGCATGATCAGGAACAGCGGCAGGACCAGGAGCACCGACGGGAACAACTGCGTCACCAGGAAGCCGAAGAGCAGGATGCCCTTCCCCCGGAAAGTGATCCGCGAGAAGCAGTAGGCGGCCGCCATCGCCACCGCCAGCGCAATGATGCAGGTCGAGATGGCGACGATCCCGCTGTTGCGCATGTAGGTCAGGAAGGGGGTCGTCTCCATCAGCAGGCGGTACCCCTCGAAGGTTGGGTGACTCGGCCAGTACCGCACGGTCTTGGTGTAGAGTTCGGTCGGCGGTTTGATGGAGGTGATGAACATCCAGGCGTAGGGGGCCAGGACAAAGGTTAACCAGGCCCCTAGGGGCACCCACAGCTTCACGGACGCCCAAGCGCGGCGGAGGGGATGCCGGTTCACTGAAGCATCACCTCGTTTTTGCGGAGCTGGCGAAGGTAGAACACAATGGCCCCGGCCAGGATGGCCACCTGGACGATGGCGATGGTCGATCCGTACCCAAAGTCGAGCCGCTTGTAGGCCATGTAGTACGCGTGCAGGGGGACGGTGAGGCTGCTGTAGCCGGGGCCGCCGCCGGTCATGATCATGATCAGGTCCATGTAGTTCGCTGTCCAGATCATCCGCAGCATGGTGGTGATGAGGATGGTGGGGAGCAGGAGCGGCAGCGTGACGTGGAGGAAGACCCGCCAGGCAGACGCCCCATCAATGCGGGCGGCCTCGAACAGGTCCTCGGGGATAGCCTGGAGCGCAGCCAGGAGCATGACCGCGAAGAACGGAATCCCCTGCCAGACATCCGCCAGGATCACGGCCGGCAGGGCGGACCAGGGCTGGGCCAGCCACGGCTGGAACCGCGAGAGGACTCCCGCCTTCACCAACAGGTCGTTGATGAGCCCGTAGTTGCCGTCCAGCATCCACGTCCACATCAGCGCCACGAGCACGCTGGGCGTCGCCCACGGGATCAGGGCAAGACCGCGGACGATGGCCCGGCCCGGGAACCGCCGGTTGAGAATGAGGGCCCCGACCATCCCGCCCAGGAACTGGAAGAGCACGACGCCCACCACCCACACGACGGAGTTCTGCAGGGCGATCCGGATGACCGGGTCCTGGAGCAGGCCGCGGTAGTTGTCGAGGGCAACGTACTGGGAGAGATCAGGCCGGAAGATCTCGAGCCGGTGGAAGCTGAGCCAGATGGCTCGGCCAATCGGGTAGGCGACGATCCCCAGGAGGAGAACCAGGGCGGGTGAAAGCAGGAGGAGGGGCAGGATCACATTCCCGCCCCTCCTCTTGTTAGAGACGCTAGCGCTGGAGCGCCTTGGCGATCTCATCCAGCATGTCCTTGCTGCTGATCTGACCGAGCAGGGCGCGCTGCATGTTGGCCTGCCAGGCCTGGGCCGAGACGTAGCCGACGCCGGGCAGCGGCGGCCAGGAGATGGCGTAATTGGCCCCGTCCAGGGACACCTTGAAGAAGGTGTTCTCCGTGTAGCGCGGCAGCTTCGCCACGGACTTCAGGACCGGTAACTGCCCCTGGCGCGAGTCGCTCCACTTGTCCATGGGCGCGGTCTCGCTCAGCCAGGAGATGAAGGTGAAGGCGGTCTCCTTCTGCTTGCTGGCCGCGAACACGACGTTGCCGGACATGGTGGCCATGGTGGCAGGCTTCGCCGGGTCGGCCGCCGGAATGGGGAGCACGCCGACGTTCGCCGCGCCGAGCTTCTGTGTGACCAAAACCGAGCTTCCCACGTGATGGGCAAACATGGCCGTGTTGCCCGACTGGAATGCCCCCAGCACCTGGGCGTAGGCGTCGGTCGGCGCGCTGGGTGGCGCGACCTTGTGGGTCCGGAAGAGATCGATGTACCACTGGTTGACCTTCACCGCCTCGGCGCTGTTGATGATCACCTTCCCCTCGGCGTCCACCATGCGAGCGCCGCCGGCCACCATGAAGGCCAGCCACTGGTCCTGCCCGCCGGCCCCGCCCCGCAGGCCGAAGCCGTACTGGTTCTTGGCAGGGTCGGTGAGCTTCTTGGCGGCCGTCAGGAACTCATCGAAGGTGGCGGGCGGCTTCAGGCCAGCCTGCGAGAACCAGTCCTTGCGATAGTACAGGTAGAAGGTGATGAACTGGTGGGGCATCATGTAGACGGGACCGGCGGCTGTGATCTTGCCCGTTTCCCACAGGTTCTCGATCACGTCGCCGCGTCCCGGCCACTTGCTGATGGAACTCGCCAGGGGCTCGAGGGCATTCAGCTTCACGAATTCGCCCAGCCACCAGTCCTTGAATCGCCCGGCGTCGGGCCCGGAGCCAGCGGCCAGAGCCGTCACCAGCTTGTCATGGTACTCGCTGAGGGGGACGAGCTGGTACTCGACCTTGATCCCCGGGTGGGTCGCGTTGAACTCTTTGACGAGCTGGTCGAACATCGGCTCGGTCGGATCATCCAGCCACAACCAGTAGCGGACTACAGTGGGGGCCTGGGCGTGCAGCGACTCCATCGCGCTGCCCGTCATAAGGACGAGACCAAGAGCTGCGACGCACAAGAGGACCGTTCGAAGTCGGCGCAACCGCATCATGATGACACCTCCTTGTATCCGGCCGTTTCAGCCGTCAGAAAAGCAGGAGACAGCCCACCCCTGCGAGGCTCACCCACACAGAACATCGCACAGGGGTTCCACAAGTGTCAACGGGGAACCATGGACACTCGCGGATCGAGGGAGCCTGGGCCCTACCGCGCCAGCTCCGCCGCCAGCGCCGGGGGGACTGGGACGGGAACGACCGACGTCTCGGTGAACCAGGCCACCAGGTCACGCGTGTTCCCGGCGTTGAGTCGCTCGAACATCTGGCCGAACATCTCCTCCAGGGAAGCCCCGATGGCGTCCTGGATGTCCGCGGGCAGGTCCCAGAACCGCGCTTTCAGCGCGGCCCAGGCCTTCTTCCGCGTCGTGTACAGGAACTGGGCGTCGGTCTGGCCCGGCTTGCGCTCGCCGGCGTGGTGGGCGACCACGTACGAGCGGATCTCCTGCTTCACCGCCTCCGCGAGGCGGGGGTGGTCGAAGATGAGATTATTGAATCCGAGGGCCAGGTGGATCTCGACCGTCTCGCTCTCCGGAAACCGGGAGAAGACCTCCATCGGGAGGGTGGAGGCGCCGTGCTGCACCGCCCCGGAGAGCCCGAACTCCTCGCGGGCCACGCGGGAGATCTCGGCCAGGGCGTCGAACGCCACGTTGACCCGCGCCAGGCTGCCGTCCGGGAGCACCAACCCCCCGTGATGCGTGCCGGAGTTGACGCTGATCTTGCTGACTCCCGCGCCAGCGCCAGGTGCATCCAGCGCGGGCCGATAGGTCGCCATGAAGGCCCGCAACTCGTCCGGAGTCGTGTTGTGTGCCCCGACCTCGCCGATCTCCGCCCCGACGGAGATCGTGACGCCGGCCGGCTCCATCTTGCGGATGATCCGGGTGAAGTGGGCGGTGAGTTCAGCGTTCAATCGCTGTTGCTCCACCAGGGTCGCGTGCGACAGGTCCACCACCGTCGAGGCATCCACGTCAATGTTGTAGTAGCTCGCCGCGATCTGCTCGCGGATGAGATCGGTGAGTCGCTGGGTCTCGGCCGCCGAGTCCTTGCCATAGGCGCTGGCGTTCACCTGGACGTGGTCCCCCTGGAGGAAGATGGGTCCGCGGTGCCCTTCCCGAAGAGCTGCGGCTAGGACGCCCGCCGTGTATTCCGCCGGCCGCTGGTCCGCGTAGATTATCTCCACGGGTGCCTGCTCAAAGATCAGGAGGTCCGCCCCCAGCCTCCGCGCCGCGCGGAAGGCCGCCCGGCAGGTCTGGTACGTCCACCCCCGCAGGTTCATTGCCGGTACTGTCCGGGCGCCCCACTCGCCGCGGCCCCGCGCCGCATACAACCCCTGGATCGAGGCCGGGACCAGTCCATTGACTCGCGCGGTCTCGCGGATTGCCCAGATCGCCGTCTGCCTGAGTGAAGGCTCGCCAAGGGCGGCCGCGCGAGCCCAACGGTCCAGGATCTCCACCGGCGGTCTGGCGCCGTCGGGCAAACTCGGGGAAGGCTCAGGGGCAAGGCCCAGAGTGCGGAGCTCGGCAACCAGTTCCGGGACCGACATCGTCTCAATCAAGCCTGATCCGAGAAAAAACTTGAACCGCCATGACGCCAAGGTCGCCAAGAATACGATGTTCCGATCTCTCCACCAAAGAACCCGAAAGCGCGCTCATGGGGCCTTCCGAAGTTCCGTTTGTTT
>Ga0315285_10000654_pt1 | contig 35973 bp, 24 predicted proteins | sample YL17G09_36_MG_FD_203698 | JGI IMG/M metagenome (GOLD analysis project Ga0315285, IMG submission 203698) | Sediment microbial communities from Yellowstone Lake, YNP, Wyoming, USA - YL17G09_36 | ecosystem: Environmental > Aquatic > Freshwater > Lake > Sediment | place: USA: Wyoming | collected...
TCGAAGATGAAATGCGTGCTTACGAGCGCAAGTATGGCGTGCTTTCGGAAACCTTTTACGAGTCCTACGTGAAGGGTGAAGAGCCACCCGATGAAGCGTGGGTGCGAGATTGGACCGCCTGGGCCAGTGCGTACCAGGTCTGGCTGCGCCGGCGCAAGCAGTATCAGGCTGCCGTCGAGTCGCTGCGGGCTGAGACACCGACGATGGCGGAAATGATCGCGAAGACAGCTCGCCATGAACCCATTCCAATCCCTGCGTGAGTACGAAATCTTCGTCTATACGCTGTCGCAGCGGTTTCCGAGCATTCTCCACTCGACGCTGATCGTCATCCGGCGCGGACGGTTGCTCGCCGAACTGACCGATCCTCACCACAAACACGTCCCGCCTGATATCAAGCATCATCGCATTCCTGCTCCCGGTCTCAGTTTTGCGGCTGCTAATCTTCCCCTCTTGATTCACGAGATTGAGACGTCACTGCTTCAGGGCTGATTATACAATGCCCATGCCTACCTTCACTCTTCCCAGGCACCACCTCGACCCTCAAGGAATTCCAGGTCGTAGGGCGCTATGATGCTGTCGTCTACTTTGCCCTGTTCGAAGGCCTCGGCGATGACGTCGGCTGCCTCGACAGCCTGCAGCCGGCGCAAAACGTGCACGACGTAGGCGTTGGCTTCGCGGTCCCTGGCGGAAGCGCTCTGCAGCAGTCCAGCCAACCTGTTGACGACGTGCCCTCGGCGACTGGCGTAATTCTCGGCGACGAGCGCCAGCCCCAGGAAGACGATGGCCCGGCATTCGGGCTCGTGCCGGACGTCGCTGGCATAGTCCCACAAGGGCGGCTCGGCTTGAGGGCCCATTTGTCCCCAGACGACCGCCAGCCGATCCGAAAGCCAGTCATTCTCCTGCTCGAACAGTGGAAATAGCCGGCCGGCCGCCTCGTGCGCGCGGAGCTGGCCCAACATGAGCAAAGCGTGGTAGGGTGCCCAACTCGATGGTTCACCAGGCCAGCCATTCAGCAGTCCCTCGTCGAGCGCCATGCGAACCAGATCAGGAACGGCCCGACGCCACCTGGTGACGTTGCGGGCATTGTGCGTTAGGCGCTCTTCGTCCAGGTCCCATCCCCAGTCGAGCAGCGCCCGCACCGGGTAGCCGTAGTTGCCAGGGGCTGGCGCACTAAAGTCACGGGGCCGAGGCGGCACCGCGGGCGGTGTAATGTCTTCCCACAGGCTGGCACCTCCGAGCAGCAGGTCCTCCAGTTCCCGCTCGCGCGCGCCTGGCCCACGGCGGATGGCGGATTTGAACTGGCGCTTACCGTACAACCTGGCGTGCTCAGAGGCCAGTGCGTCGTATTCTTTCACGGTCAGGAAGGGCCTATCGCCTCCGAAGCGGGCGAAGGTGCGCCGGTACTCGCGATAGATGGCAGGTTCCTCGCCGATCATCTGGGTGCTCTCGCTCCTTCTTTGGATGGCGTTCGCAACTACGGCGACTTCCTGGGGGCCATACCGCCGGAGCAGGCTGTCAATTCTACGAGGATCGTCCGGGTGCACGACCAGCATCTTGATCAGCCTGTCCAATAATTGATCACGGCGCCGGATGATGCGCTCGCGTTCGGCCGGCGAGGGATAGGAGCTCTCCGTTGCCTGCTCTCTCGTCCGGTCTTCTCGCTGTCTGGGTCTGGCTCTTTTTCTGCTCATCCTGGGATGCCTTTCAGATGTTCGAGTGTGCTGCAGGTTCCCATCCGTCAGTATCTGGGCGACCAGCGATACGTGTCAATTAGCGTTCCCGTGCTATCCCGCAGATAGGCGCAATCTCCTGCTTTGTTCCACACGGCCTGGCCCCTTCCCCAATAGAGATCGGTGGCAGTGTTCGTGCCGGCCTTCGTCCATACACGTATATACTTCCCCGGTCGCAGGATGAACGCAGGAAAAGTGAACTGATGATTGGCCTCATCGCACAGAGTCCAGTTGGTCAAGTCGGTGGTAGCTTCGCCAGTGTTCTCAACTCTTGCGAACTCATTTTCCAGGTCATCCCCTGGCGGGTCGTACTCTATGTAGGTGATCTTGACGTCCGGGGAAGGTAACCGCCCCATCTTCTTCTCTTGTAGCTCCAACACTGTCTCTCTGAGCGCGCTCTTAAGTTGCTCTTCAGTGCGCTGGGCGTAACGGAATCGCATTCCAGCATACTGTAAAGCAGCTGCCAGGCAAGCGAAGAGTAATGCAACGACAATTACCAACCCCAAGCCCAAGGCCGGGTCGATGTTCTTTCTTACGAAGTAAAAGGCTAGAAGTACAGCGACCACCAGAACCACGAGAAGCTTGACAACCGAAGGCCGCAGTACACTCAAGGTTTCCTCAAAGAATACTGCCATAGTCAGTAACGCTTTGCTTCTCAGTGAAGACTTCTCTTTCATCAGTTGATCCCCCCCCTTGCTTTTCCAGCTTGGAAACTGATTGCCTCTCTAACCTTGTCTTGCACCTCTTCGGTGAAGCCAGTACTGTGGGAAGTGTACTCTAGACAGTCATAGGCTCCCTGCATGATCGCCTCGGCGCTTATCCCTGGTTGACCTTGGAGTGCCGGTATGCGGCGGGCCAGTATGACCACTTGAGTGTGTAATCCCCATCTCCGGCTAGCCTGTCGGGCGGCTTTCAGGACATCAAAACCTGCCCGCGGCGTGTCCAAGTTAAGTTCGGTTACAATCACAGTGAAGGATCGCTCGTTGATCTTTTCGATGGCTTGGGAGACACTATTTGCTTGGACAACTTCCGCAAAGTACGGTCGAAGGCCTTTCTCCAAGTCTCCGCGCCAACCAGAGTTATCCACTACCAGCAAAGCCCTTGCCACTCCGGTAGTATCTGGTGGTCCAGAATGTAAGACTGGACGGACTGCCAGGCGTCTACAAGATTCCGCCACTTCTTCAAGCTTTTCAGCTATGTGGCCAAGGTTTTCAAATCTCTCGCCATATTCGTCAACCTGTTGCGCCATTTCACGTACTGCATCTTTATACGTCTCAATGGAATGGCCTTGGTAGCTAAGCAAGTTCCGCATCATGATCCTGTGTATCGGTTCTTCACCTAGTTGCACTTCTCTATAGTCAAAGGGCGTATTCCTCAAGACAAGTTGCATGCGCTCAAGTTCTTCCTGAATCTTCAAGCAACGTGCATCAACCAGTTGTTCATATAGAGGATTACCTTTGACCTTTGCCTCGAAGGGAATAAGTGAGACCCTGAGTTTCACTGAGTCAATGTCAACACTGTTGATTAGCTGGTTGCCAACCCAATGCCCGGCGCTCTCTTCAGACAGGTTCACCACCTGCATGACATCCTCGGGAGCACGATAAAACCCCACATCAAGTTCATCCGCGAGTCTCAGTAGGGCTGCCAGAAGCCTTGGCCGAACCCGATTGCCTTTCATGCCCAGGAAAGTCAGGTCCTTGATCGCCGAAAGTGTATCTACCCTCGTTCCATCAGCGGACCGGTGATCGCGGTGTGCATAGCACAACTGGCTCACATAGAACGCGAAGTTGCTTTCCAGAGAGCACCATAGAACTCTCGACTCCTTCTTTTCACTGTCCCAGATGTAGTCCCTACTTAGGCAGTTGTGTATGTGCCTCTGCTCTGGGTCTATCATCCCAAAGTCGTGACTCCAGGTAGCTAACAGCAAGATAAGGAGTTCTTCAGGAGCCAAAGCATCCGCATGGTCCTTGGGATCATATTCGCTCACAAGCAATCTATGGGGAACTAATCTTCCCAGTTTCTCTTCTACACTCTCGGCATGCCTGATGCCATGTAGAGTGAAGCCGTGTTTGGAACACTCGAAATGGACTTTCCTGAGCTCGACCCTGGCATACTCTTCGAAGGCCATAAACCTCTCCCAATAATCCAAGGATTTCCTGCATTGTGCCCTTAACGTTTGTCGAAGTCTGCTATCCTGTCGAGTCATCTGACCACCTCCTGTGCCGTGACATACGATGTAGGAGTCCACTCATAATCCACTCTTCTCCGCCAATTTCGCCTGTCGAAACTCAAGGGCCAGATTGACCTTGCTACGCACCATTATCAGACAGTCGGTGCCAGGGGCATTACGCTCCAGGTAATCAAAAGCGCCCAGGCGCATTGCCTCTACACTGACTGCCGGCGTGCCATAGGCTGTAACGGCGATCACTTGAGTGTATATGTCCTTCTCCTTTGCAGCCTTCAGCACATCCAGTCCAGCACTATCTGTTTCTATCTTCAGGTCAGTGACGATGACGTCGAAATCGTACTGCTGAATCAACTGGATGGCCTGTGCGCCACTTTCGGCGGCCACGACTTCCCGGCCCTCACCACGGGCGGCCCACTCGAGCTGGCTTGTCAGCGCGGGCTCATCGTCCACCACGAGAATCTTGAACATCCCGACCTCCTTCATTTCACGACATGGATTCACTTGAAAACGGGCAAGCGTATGACAAACCGTGCACCTGTCCCAGGTGCTCCTGCCTCTTCTATAGTCCCCTGATGTTGCCCGATGATGTCCTTTACTATGACCAACCCCAAGCCACTGCCCCTGCCCTTGGTGGTGGAAAACGGCTCGAACATGCGTTTCCTATACTCGTCGGGGATACCAGGGCCAGTGTCCGCTACCTCGATCTGGGCAACGCGCCCTGGCACAGCAGGCAATGTTTCTGCGCTGATGGTGATCGTTATATAAGGCGCTCTACCGGTGTCTTGTTGCATGGCCGCCTGCGCATTTCGGATGAGTTCAGCCAAAACATCGGATAATCCGATTGGGTCACCTCGTACGGTAAGTAGTTCGTCGGGCAAAATCAGTTCGATAGGAAAGTCCAGACCATGTTGGATTTCACGAGTCGCTCCCTTCACCACCTGGATCAAATCTAATGGTTCGAACTTCAACTCCAACGGCACGGCAAAGCGCCGGAATTCTGTGAGAACTGTCTTGGCTTTGACAATGCCATCGGTCAGTCCTCGAAGATAAATTTGTACTTCCTCCAGTTGCTCACCTCCTACGCCACCCTCCTCCAGAAGACAAGAACGAAGCTGTGTCACCGAACCATCAATCACGGCTATGCGTGTGCCGATGGTGTGGGCGATTCGGGCAGTGAACTCTTTCCAGGTTGCCAGCCTCTGCTCCTCTGCCAGACGTGCCTGCAGCCTGGCGTTTTCGATGCTCATCGCCATCACACCGGCAAAAGCCTCCAGAGAGTTCAGTGCACCTTCCTCGATCTCTCCTTCGCTTGTCAGAAAGCGGTTGTCAACGACCAGAACGCCGATAGTCTTTCCCTTGCCCACCAACGGTGCACAGGCAAAGGCGCGCCCCTCATCGCCAGGCCGCGAGATTTGCTCGATTAACCTTCTAAATGGATCATGTTGACCATCCTCAATGACAACGGTCTTCCCTTCCAGTGCACATGCCGACAGTGCTCCCACACCCTCCTCGATAGGTATGCACATATCCTTTACTGCTCTGCTCAGAGGCCAATCAAGGCTCCTCCCCTCCGCGACGGTGGTGCTAAATTTCTCGGCCTGGTCAAAAAGGTACGCGAGTACGCTCTTACCCTGTACCCTCAGTTTACGTGTCTTGGCATTCAGGCTTTTCCAGATGGCTTCGGCCTCTTCCCGCGTTTGTGCTCCGATGGCCATCTTCCCTTGCAGTTGAGTTTCTGCCTCGTCAGCCAAGAATAACATGGCCCGGCTGAAACCTAAACCTTCCCTGGCTGTCACGCCGGTCAAGAGCAGTCGTAGAACAGTGTCCAGGTCATATCTGGCGTCCTGAATACGGGTCGCGATGGCGCTCAACGAGCGCAAGGATTGAATCTGCCGTCCAAGCTTCTGGTATAAATCCACACCGTGGATGGCGATGACCGCCTGGACAGCAAGGGTCTCCAGCAATGCCTGGTCATCCTCACCAAAAGCGCTGACTTCGGGGTGCTCGACATTCAGAACGCCCAGCAATCCGCTCTCACCTACCAACGGGACGGCCAATTCGGACCGTGTATCCGGTATGACCTGTTTATACACCTGTGCCCATTTTTCTACTGTGACATCGGGAACCAGGATTGATTCTTCTCTCTCTGCAGCCAGGCCAACGATGCCTTCCCCAACGCCCTGCCTGAGCTTGCGCTGGCCTTCGGGGAATCCTCGCTGAGCCTTCAACTCCAGGACGTTATCCCACCGGTTGAACCACATAAGGCTACCAACCGGCGCCCCGACGATCTCCATTCCCCTCTCCAGGATGAATTCCAGAACAGGCTGGATGTCAGGGGCTCGCACGCTGGAGACAATCACACGGCCAACCGCGCGTAACGCTTCCAGTTCTTTATCGCGCCTTTTCAGATCATGGCTCACTCGCTCGTATAATCGCGCTGTTTTTATGGCGATCGCCGCTGAAGAGGCCAGAGCATTGATGGCCCTCTGATCTTCACTGTTAAACTCGTGTAGTGTGCGGTAGTTGACAAACATGACCCCTACGATCTCACCATCCTCTCCTGTTCCCAGCAGTGTGACTGCAGATGACTTAATCCCCTCCCGCTCGATGAAGCGCGGCACATCCATACCATCGCTTCTGCGGCCAGAGAGCATTGGCTCGCGTGAAACGTCGGATATAAAACAGGGCCGACCTTGTTGAACGATTTCCCACACCACTGCATCAGGATATACTGGCGTCTGCATAGAAGCTTTGTCCCTGAAGCTTCCCTTCATTACTGGTGGGAATTCAAATCGCCCGCTTTCCTGAAAATATTGGTACAAGGTCACGTTGTCCGCGTCCAGCATATACAATACACTTTGGGCAACATCTTCCAGCACCTGGGTCAGGTTGAGGCTGGATGCGAGAGCGAGAGACTGAATGATGCTCTGCAGCTCAGAAAGCGCCCGTGCTCTTTGGGCAGCCTCGGCGATGGTTCTCAGGAGTAGATAATCCTGAATGGCTACTTCCATCTGCCTCGCGAATACCTTTTCGAGCTCCAATTCAGCCGAGTTGAACCAGTGCTCTCGCCAGAAATGCACATATAGGACTCCTCGCACGTCGGATCCAAGAGATAGGGGAAATGCGGCAATGGCCCTGATGCCCTCGTCATAAAAAGCTGCGTGTGTGACAGCAAGATCCTGCGGCTTGTCAATAACCACAGGCTCGCCGGTCTGTATGGCCTGCCAGCCTATTCCTCTTTCTCGCGGAGGGAACTTGCGTAGGAAGTCTTTTGTAGCTTTACCAGCACCTGCCTCCAGTAAGGGCCGATTGAACTGGTAGACGTGGATACTAGCAGAATCTGCCCCAATAATCTCTATAGCTCGATTCGCAATCAGTTCCAGGAGCATATAGGGGCGAGCCCGCGCTACTGCCATGCCCCTTTCTTGCCCCAATCGCTCGATGGCTTGAATGGTTTCACGGATTAGAACCTCTGCTCGCCGTTCCCTCCGACAGCCTGCCTCTATGACACCGACAACGACGTCGTTGGCTATGAGTGGGGCGAATATGCGGACCAGATTCGCAAGCCCAAATCGCTCGTAAACCTCACGATCAAATCGTTCATCCCACCCTTCAAGAACCTCTATTCTGGCGGTACGCACAACATCCGCGTGGATGTCTAGGCTGTCCAGTCTATACCTGGATCGTTCTATCCATCCAGAAGGCACATTTCTTCCTCGAATCATCTCGACCACACCGCGGTAGTCATCCACCAACGAGATAGCGGCAAACTCGAATCCCAACGTTTCAGTGAGTTCTTGCAAGATAGCTTCCAATTCGCTGTCTAGTTCTAGAGTGCTGGCTGTAGCAGCGCCAATTTCGCCAAGAGCAGTTAGTAACCGTGCTCTCTCAATCGCACTCGCAGCTTCCCCTGCAAGTGCTTGCAGAAACCGTTCGGTATCATCGTCAAAGTGGTTGCTTATCACGCCACCGACACTAAGTGTGCCTAACACAGTGTTTTGTGTTATGATAGGCACGCAGAGCAGGGAATGGATTCTGGAACTAAGAACACTAGTGGTTGGATCCAATCCTATGTCCTCTAGCCGATAGGCTCGCCCCTGTTGGACGACCTGTTCGGAAAGGCCATCAGTGAGGGCATGCTTCTCGAAATAATCCTGTGGGGTGCATGCCTTGAGTTCAAGCTGACCTGTTTGATGGTTAACAAGTGATATGTGACCACCTTCTGCTCCCGCGATACTGACTGCTTTGCGGATGGTTAGTTCAAGGATTCGGTTCAAGTCGAAAAGTTGATCCACCTCAGCCCTAAAGTCCAATAGAGTCTGCATCTCCTCCTTGCGGCGGGATAGCTTTGCTCTCTGCCGTCGCTCAAGTTGGCGCAATGAGGATGCCAATACAATGATACTTAGAAAGAAAACCTCTCGTGGAAGAAATACCCTGAAGAACAAACCTATAAGAGTCGACATCGGATCTGTCTGGGACAACAAGGCAATAACACCAGCAAATGCACCTGTTACAACAACAGAGATGGTTAGCATTGCCCTACCACCAAGATACTCCTGTGCAGCAAAGATGGGAAGGAAGTAAAACAGGTAGAAGTCGGATTGAGGACTATTGGTTAGCAGATAGAAAAGTGAGATCAGCAAAACATCTGATGCAATGAATAGAGCCTGTATTCGCCCTGAATTCCTGAGATGGAGCTGAGTAGTCACATATGTTGCAGCGAATGCCAACGCCGCCATTACGCAACTCAATACCAGTACCGGAGACCACTGAGCCGCGGTATACTCATTCCTGTGAAGCACAAATCGCAGCCCGGTTCCTGTGAGAATGAGCCATCTCAGCACTAGGAGATAGGGTATCGGACCTACGAAGCCTGGTTCAGACATTGCTGAAGCTAAAAATTCCAGCAGATCATCCCATTTGGAACCCAGCAAAGAGTTCAAGTATCGCTGTTTACTCATTCGCTGTCCTCCTCATTTCAGTTAGTAAACCTCAGCCATCTGTCGATAGTAATCATACAACACCGGATTTGGCGTGTTCTGCATTCCCAAGTATCCCATAAGTTGTTACAGCAGCCGCTCCTGCCGAGGTGCTTCAGGCAACACGTCGCGCCCGGCCAGGAAGCCCTCCAACAGACGGCGCTCGGCGTCGTCGGCGGGGAGGATGTTGATGAGCGTCTGGGCGACCAGGCGCACCTGGTCCTCGCGGCCGCGCGCGCCCTCCACCAGGAAGCGGGCCAGCGTTTCGCGGTCCCCGCTCTCCCACAGCGTCGCGGCGCGGTGCAGCACGTCAATCACCGGCGCCGACCGCCCGCTCCGGTCGGCCAGGCCCAGGCCCGGCAAGCCCCCACGCTCCTGCGGCCCCAGCAGGCTCACCGTCTCGCCGCTCTGTTTGAGGATGCCGCGCCGATCCATGAGGGCCGAGACGTCCGCGCCCAGGGCCATCGCCAGGCGCATGGCGTCGTCGAAGGGGATTCTGTCGCGCCCGTAGGCCCAGCGGTGGAGGATGTAGTAGCGGGTGGGGGCGTCCACGGCGCCCATCCGCGCGGCGCCGCTATTGAGGATGCGGTCTAGCGCATACTCGGAGACGAGGGCCTGCACCAGGTCGAGCAGTTCGCCGATGCCGACGGGGGTGCCGTCGAGGCGGTAGACCTTAGAGTAGCGGCCAAAGACGGCGACGGCCGGGCCGATGGCGCTGATGAAAAAGTCGGCGCCGCGGATGGAATGCTTCCAGAAGAAGTCGAGCCGCTCGCGGATGGTGGCGGCCAGTTCCTGGCGCACGTCGTCGAAGTAGCCCTCGGCCTCAGCGGCGCGCACGCGGCAGACGATGAAGATGGAGGAGGCCAGGGCGGCGCTTTCACGGGCTCGCAGGCGTCCCAAACGCTCAGTGTGCAGCGGCCAGGAGGCAGTGACCACTAGCCCAGCATCCAGCAAGCTGTTGAGCAGTGTCTCCCAGGCAGCAAGGGACTTATGGGCAAAAACGACGACCAGGATTCCCTCGGGATGCAACACGCGGCATGCCTCGAGGAAGGCATGGGTCATTTCTTGTTCGTAGAAGGTCTTGGCCGCCGCATAGTTGTCGTGGCGGGCCGGCTCCTGGATGATCTCGGCCGATTTGGGGGTGAGCGGGGTGCGGAAGAGATCGGGGTACAGGAAGCCAACACTACGTTTGAGCCAGACGTAGAAGAAGTCGCTCAGGTCGGCGTATGGCACAGCGTCATAGTAGGGTGGATCGGTGATCACGGCGTCGAAATAACCGTCGGGATAGGCCAAACGGGTGGCCGTGCCCTGCTGAACAGTGACCAACTGGTCAGATACTTGTGCAGTATGCTCGATGACACGAGTGATCCAGTCTAATGCTCCCATCCAGTCACCCGTTGATTGGCTAAACGGGGTCGCCTCAACGTAGTCCCATTTTACTGGTAGGGAGTGCCCCTGAGCAAATGTCTGTCCCATGCACTCTGCACCTGTAACCCAGTAACACAATGTGCTACTGTAACTTGCCAATCGGTCTACCGCCATTCCCAAATAAGTGGTTATGGCTTTCGCTCGCTCCGGGTTCATCCCCTCGGCCAACATCGTCTCGTAAACGGCACGCACGAGGCGGCTGAAGGTGAGCATGGCCAGGAGTTGGCGGGCGTTGAACAGGTCGCGCCAGTGGGTGAGGCCGTAGCGTTGCACGCGGAAGCCCAGTGTGCCAACGGGTGGCAGGGGTTCGTCGGGGCCCTCGTCGTCCAGTTCAGCCAGCAAGGCCAGGGCTTCCTGGAACAGTTCTTCGTCCTGGTCAGTGAAGGGGCGGTAGGCTTTGCCGGCCCCCGCTTGCTCGTAGATCACGGCCAGCGGCGTCTCCCACATCCGTTCAGCCGCGCCTTCCTGGCGCACGTACTCGACGTCGGCCACCTGGCTGCAGACCAGGCAGGTGGCGTGGCCCTTGCTGCTGGTGCCCTGGGAGGGGTCGAAGGCCGGTTTGCCTTGGGCCGACCTCGTAGACAGGTCCACCACTTCGAAGGTAATCCGCTTGGCGGCACGGTCCACGACGGGCCTGAGGGCGATCTTGCGCGTGCCGGTATTGGCCAGCCACCACTGGCGCACGAGGGGCATACGAGCCCGGCAGGCCGGGTTGGGGCACATGACCGTCCGTGCCCACAGGTAGCCGACGATGGTGGGAGCCGACCCTCTCCCTGGCCCTCCCCCTGGCAGGGGGAGGGAAGGATGGGGATTCTCGTACAGGTGGCCAATCTCCTGCCGCGCCCGCTCCAGGACCCACTCGCCCCACCTGCGCACGTCCGCAGCCAGTGGATTGCGGATTGCGGATTGCGGATTGCGGCATTGACCAGTCAAGAGGTCCCCAGATTTTAGGCCCTCCGTTTGCTGATTTGCCGATTTGCCGATTTGCCCATACTTCTGCGGATAGACCAGCGTGCACAGTTCGATCAGGTGGGCGACGGGGTTGAGCTCGACGGCGTGCGTCTCGCAGCCCAAGCGGAGCGCCTCCAGGCCGGTGGAGCCGCCGCCCATGAAGGGGTCCAGGAGGCGCGGTGGGCGGTCGGGGAAGGCCTGGCGGATCAGGTCTTTGGCCTGCTCGATGGCCGGGGAGTTGCCGTCTTTGACCTGGTCCCAGTCCACGATGGTGGCGATGAGGTCTTCCAGGCGCTGGCGCTCCTCGTCCCCCCCTTTCATCCCCCCCGCTTGCGGGGGGGATAGAGGGGGGGCGGGGACGAGGGAGGCGAAGATGGCGGCGCGCATGGCAGCGAGCGGCCGGCGCGCCCACCAGATGTGCAGCGTAGAGATGTGCCCGTGGCGGATGGATTTCTCGCGGGCGGACTGGTCGGAGATGGCCTTGAGGGGGAGAGAGAGTTCGATCAGGCGCTTCTGGTCCGTCACCGTCTTACGCCTCCCATCGTCCGCGTCATGCCCCTCGTCATCCGTGGCAAATCGCCCGGCCTTAGCCCGCGATAGAACAAGCCAAAGTACTCCTCGGCCTGACTGGCTGACCTGGACAAAATCGCGTTGGCCACGAACTTCACGTCTTGTGGACTGTCTGGTGCCGCATGCTTCTCCAGTTCGGCCACCAGGGCATCACGCCCAATGCGGTGCGCGACGCTGACCAGGGCCATCATAGGCATTGGCCTGTTCTCCTGCGGCAACTGCGTAGCCGCCCACAGGAGCGGCCCTACGGCACGTTCATTGCCGGCCAGCGAGAGGAATCCGAACAGCTCACAGAAGATGTCCCGCTTGATCAGATGGCCAACCAAAGCATCGCTGACCCGTTTATCTCCAAGAGCAACCAGCCCCCACAGTGCACCGACCCGGTGCGAGTCGTGTGTGTATGCCACTTTTTCGTAGAATGCCCACATCCTGTCGGCGCTGGCCCGTGCTCCCAGCAGGCCTAATACGACGCACGCCAGGCTCTTGCCGTAATCGTTGAGATCGTCAAAGCACGCCACCAGTGCCTCGGCCCCTGCGTTGCCTCGCCAGCGCAGGGCGGCGATGAGCTTCTCGTACACCATGTCCAGCTCATCCTTCTTCTTATAGGTTTGCCTGGCCCTGCGCAAGCGTTCCGAAATGAGCGGCAGCACCTCTGGGCCGAATTCACTCATTCGCTCGTGCCAGGCCTCCTCCCCCAGACCACTTGCAAGAGTTACCAGGTCAATCACCTCCTGGGCCGTGCGGGCACGTTTGATCTGGTTAACGTGGTCTCTGTCACGCGCCCAGATGATCGGCTTTACCATGGAGAATGCTTTGCCGAGCAAGCCCTTTGACTCAGCGTCAACCAGCCCGAAACGGAAAAGAGTCGCAGCACTGGGGATTCTATCTACCACCAGCTCTACGGCTTTCCTGGGCCCAGAGCGTCGCTCGGGTTGTCGGCGACTGCCAACCGGTTTCCTTCTACGTCGTTTCGTCATTGTGCCTCAATCACCATAAATCAGTGAACCTGTGAGTACCCAGTGTGGGAATCAGATTCTGGGCCAACTTGTCCACCGGTCCTTCGGCGCGCATCGCGAACCACTCGTCGCGACCGCCGTAGTGCATGCGTTCCACGCGGAAGATGCGCCGTTCCGCATCAGCCAGGATGAAGCGCAGCACCGGCGTGAACCGGCTGTCCTCCTCCAGGAATTCTTGTATTGCGGCTTCCTTTCCATGGAACGCTCCGCCAAATCCCGCCAGCCTGGAGGCAAGTTCGTCTGGGTCCGGGCCGACCCGCTCGTAGACCTCAATCCGGTCGTGCTTGACGCTGACGCGATAGTTGCGCGATTTGGGGTGCCGTGCCGCCGCCGCCTCGACCGCAGCAACCTCCGCTGGCAAGATCTGTGCGGCGCGCTCTCTTTCCAGGAAGACAAGGCCGTTCACGCTCTCGCCGATCTTGAACCCTGCTGGCATCTCTTCCACAGGTTTTCCCTGCGGCTTTCGAGCAAAGTAGTAGCGGGGCTTGCCAGTCTTGGTGACACTCTGGCACAGGTAGTAGGTCAGGCCTTTGCGGTTGGTGTAGGTGACGGGCATAGGTTCACTCCTCTTTTCGTGCGGATGAATTTCTCGCGGGCGGATTGGTCAGAGATGGCTTTGAGGAGGAGGGAGAGTACGATGAGACGACGTTATGATCACTTTCCATTGGCTGGGTTCCTGCCTTCTCGCTTGCCTTGGTCCGTGGATTCAGGCAGCCTGTTTAGAAGTTCCTGACATTCTTGAACGGGACCCTCGAACCTGAGGTGGGCAAATTGCTCTAGAGCACGGGCGCACAAGTCCCGCGCTTCTGACCACTTACCCTTTTTCTCGGCCACCGCTGCCTGCTCGTAGTCGATCCAAGGCCGGTCCTTTTTCCCAGCCCTGGCCGAGGCTTCAGCCAGGTATTTCTCCGCTGATGCGATGTCGTTGAGTTTTAGGCTGGCATGTGCTAAACCCCACATGACGACGGTTGTGTTCTCGCCGGTTGAACGTCGCAGTTCCAACTCGCGTGCATACCATTCTTTCTGGTGGGCAAACTCTTTCTGCAACCCACTCACCCATGCAGCTGTAGTGACGACTCGTGTAGCGACGATGCGACGTACTGGAGTGCCATGTTCAAGTACCGTGTCCAACTCCACTTGCTCCAGAGCCTGTGTAATTTTCTTCAGGGCAGGGTCGATGTCGCCCATTTCGGCACATAGAAATGCTTCGAAAACGTCTGCTAGTATCAAGGCATCGTCAAGATCGAATTGGCGCGCCACCGACCTGCCCATTTTGAGGGCCTGGAAGCATTCTGACCACTGCTGTCGTTGGCGCAATATGTAGCCGATGGCATCAATCCACAACCAAGCCTCAGATGAATCTTTCAAGCGATTGGCTACCTGGCACATTTCACGACTCAACTGCAAGCGCTCGTCCCACAGTCCCCAAGCGTGCAGGAAATGCACAATAGGCAGAAACAGATCCAGCGCTGTAGTGTCGCGGTTTTCATCCAGCGCCCACCGGAGCAGGTGAGCCAGGTTACTCCACTCTTGCTCCAGGCTTTCAGCCTGGGCATAATTGACCAATCCATTCCAATATGGGACACCTACCTGCTTTTCTTGTGGGAGTGTTACGAGTTGTCTGTAGTACTCTAATGTCCGTACCATAGCATTCTGGCTAAATTGGAGCATCTGTTCTGACTTACGCGCTTGGGCAGCGAAGGCTCGGGTCAGGGGATGAATGCTATAGCGTCGTCGTGCCAGTTCCAGTTCGTCCGTGGTGTCCACCAGCGACATCTCCACAAGCTGTCCAAGGGCCTCATCGAGAGCAAAGTGGTGCACATCGCTTGCTGCCTCGATCCCTGCCCTCGAGACGGACGTTGCGAAAATAGGCATCACAATGAGCACCTGCCGTGCACTCAGAGACAACAGGGCCCAGGAGCGGGCAAAGATACTATCGAAGATGTCCCCTCTGGCCTCGTACAGTGCCGCCAGAACTGTGTCCAGTGACTGACCTTTCTGTTTGATCTGCCCAATGGCCCACTTGATTGCTAATGGTACGCCACCGGTCGCCTCGTACAAATGCCGCAGCACCCGGTCTTCAGCATGCTCCAGTGACGCCAAACCCAGACGTCTGCCCTCGCTGCGGATGAGGGCCAGCGCTTCCGGTTCTGCCAGGCCCTTGAGCGAGATGGCCCAGACCTGGCGCAGCTTTTGCTCGCGGGTGGTGATCAGTGCCTTGGATGGTTCGGGCAATTCGAGGAGGAAGTCTCGCACATCCTCATCAGTGATCGTCTCGAAGTTGTCCACGATCAGCAGGTACGGTTTCTCCAGGAGCAACTTCCGCACTGCGATTCGCTTCTCCTCTACAGGCTGTTGCATGATGCCGAGATAATCCAGCGTGCGGGCGATGAAGTCGAGGAGTTCATTCATGGTCAAGTCACGATCCTTGGCGGTAGTCCAGATGAATCCATTGAAGGTGACCACACCATCGGTCGGCTCCTCGCCCTTGCTGGCGCGCAGACATTCGTGGGCCACTTCCAGCGCCAGGGCAGTCTTGCCAATGCCGCCGATGCCGTCAATGCTGACCAGGTAGGAGCGCGAGCGGAGCGCCTCGTGGATCCGCGCCTTTTCTGCCTCCCGTCCGATGAACTCGCTGCGGGGTGGCAGGTTGTGGGGGATTGGCAGGGGCGGCGGGGGTGGTGGCACCTGGCCTGCTTCGCCAGGCACGTCCACCTTCTTGTGGCGCTTTTGGAGATAGTCCAGCACCTGTACAACGCCAGCGACGATCCCGACGATGATTCCTAAACCGGCGACAATTGTCCAGATGTCCATCGTGGAGCCTCGTCATCCTTCCGTGGTTTCGGTCTGATATGTGACGGCAGACTCGGCTACGCGGTTCCAGCCCTGTTGGGCCACCCGGTAGCGCACCTGGGGCACCACCTCTTCGCGGGGCAGGCGGCGGGCCGGGTCCTGCACCAGGTAAAGGGCTGGCGCTTTCAGCGCGTCGGTGACGATGTACAGCCAGTAGGCTTCGCCCAGTTGCTCGGCCTTCAGCCACTCGTTCTCGGAAAGTTCCACCGCCCCCACACCGGCGCGGCCTTTCACTTCGACGTAGCGCACGTCGCCGCCGGGGCCACGGCTGAGCAGGTCGTAGCCCTTTTCTTCGGCGCTCACGTCTTCGGTTTCCCAGCCACGGGCCTGTTCGTAGGCTGAAGCGTGGGCCATCGCCGCTTCCTCGACCGCATCGCTGCGCCGCATCGGGGTGAGAAACCGGGTTTTTGGGAAAAACCCGGTTTCTGGGGCCGGCACGATGGCGGCCACGCCGAGGATTTCGGGTGCGCCCAGCGCCAGCACGCCAGCGCGCTCGGCCTCGGCCAGGCGGGCCGCCTGGCGGCGGCGCAGGTCCTCCAGGTGCCGGCGTTCCTCCTGGATGCTGAGGCTCATGTCGGTGCCGCGTAGCGCTTTCTGTTCGTACTCCATCAGTTTGCCCTGGGCGCGGGCGATGAGGACGTCGAAAGAGCGGCGCAGGTAATCACGGATGACGTCTGTCTCTTCCCGGCGACTGGCCTGAAGATGGGCCAGGTAGGGATCCAAGACGTGGTCGAGGCTCCAATCTATCACGGCGTCGGCCTCGGCCAGGCGTTGGCGGTAGATTTCCCAGGAGCCGCCGGACTGTGGTGCGGCGGGAGCGGTTGTGGGGGGGCTGGACTGTGGTCCGGCAGGAGCGAGAAGCGCGGGGAGAGGCTCGAAGTCGAGCAGGCGGGCCGGGGAGACGCGGGTCAACTGGCTCCCGTCGAGCGGCTGGAAGAGGGCGAAGAGGCGCTGTCCGGCGATGCGCCCCAGCCCATCTTCTACGTTCCCGATCAACAGCCAGAGCAGTCCCTGGGCCTGGCCGGCCGGGTCGCGCAAGACGGCGCCCTGGGCCAGGTCGGGGCCGAAGCGGGCCAGGACGTGGTGCACGACGGCCTCGAACAAGGGGTGTCCCGGCCCGACGAAGGTGAGGCTGCGCGCTGAGCCGGCCGCAGGATGGCGCTGGGCGTCCAGATCGGCTTTATCGAAGGTGATGGCAGCATAACTTTCTGCCGGGAGGCCGTAGCGGCGGCGCAGCGCTTCCGGCACGTCGCGCAGGGCGGCAGGAACGTAGGGGATGTGCTAGAAGCCGTCGTCGCGGCGCTCCAGGCGGCCGGGGGCCAGCGCTTCCAGCGCCTGGACGAAGAAGGCACGGATGTAGGCAGGCACCAGCCGTTCTTCGGCGGCGCATTGCCGGTCGGCGCGCAGGCGGGCCAGGTCCACGTAGCGGGTGGCCAGCCCGGCCAGGGTGGCCTCTTGCAGGCGCTGTTCCTGGTCCTGCCTGTCCTGAGCCCCTCGGTTCCGCTCGGGGTAAACTCCGTCGAAGGAGTCCAGGCGGGCGAGCACCTGGTCGCGCACTTCTTCGAAGGTCAGGCGGTTGGCCAGTGCGTCGCGGATCAGCCGCTCCAGCGGCACGCCTTCCAGGAGTTGGTCCAGCACGTCGAACACACGGTCCTGGCCCAGCCCGGCGCGCATCTGTTCCAGTTTGTCGAGCAGGGCGTGAAAGACCAACCCCTCGCGGGTGGAGGTGGCGACCAGGTTGTAGATGTACACCTCGTACTTTTGCCCGTAGCGGTGGATGCGCCCCATGCGCTGCTCCAGGCGGGCCGGGTTCCACGGGAGGTCGTAGTTGATCATCAGGTGGCAGAACTGGAGGTTGATGCCCTCGCCGGCTGCCTCGGTCGCGACCATGACCTGTGCTCCAAGGGGCTCCCGGAACGCCAGTTCAGCCTGGTAACGCTGCGAGGGGGCCATGGTGCCGTCAATGTGCGTCACCGACAGGCCCCAGGCGGTCAGGTTCTCGACCAGGTAGTCGAGCGTATCTTTGGCCTCGGTGAAGATGAGCAGTTTTTCGCCGGAGCGCAAGGGGACGATTTGCTCGATGACGCGCCGCAGTTCGTCCAGTTTGCGTTCGGGGCCGGCCTCTTCGACGGCCAGGGCCTGGGCGGCCAGGTCAGCCAGGATGGCGGTCTCGGCTTCCAGTTCGTCCAGGTTGCGGGCGACGGTGAAGCGCAGCGCACGCTCTTCGGTTTCCCAGCGTTCGTGTTCGGGGGCGTCTTCGAGAGAGAGGACGGCGGACTGTGGTCCGCCTGGAGCGGATAGGGTGGACTGTGGTCCGCCTGGAGCAAATAGGGAAGTGGCGGCGGACTGTGGTCCGCCTGGAGCGAAGAGCCCACCTTGAGCAGATTGGCGTGCGGCTTCGAGCAGGGCGGGATTGGCGCAGACCTCGTCGCGCAGCGCGCTCAGGCGGTCGCGCCGGTTCTCCAGCGAGCAGCGGATGGCGTGTACGCTGGAAGCCAGCCGCCGTTGCAGCACGATCAGCGCAAAGGTCACGTTGCGGTTGTCGTCGGCCAACGCGCGGTTAAAGTTGTCGGCCACGTAGCGGGTCACGTCTTCGTACAGCCTCTGCTCCGGCGCGGTCAGTTCGACGCCCAGGGTTTTGACGTGGCGCGGGGGAAAGAGGGGCTGCCCGTCAAAGTCGCGCATGTCTTCTTTCAAGCGGCGCAGGAAGATGGGGTTCTCGTGGCGCTGCACAGCGCGGGCCAGGATGTCGGTGTTGGCAAACAGGTCCGGGTCTAAGAGTTGCAGGAGCAGGCGGAAGTTCTCGGGGTCGCCTTTGTGCGGCGTGGCGGTCAGCAGAAGCAGGTGTTCGGTGTGGTCGGTGAGGAACTCGCCCAGCCGGTAGCGGCGGGTGCGTTCCAGTTTGCTGCCGTGCCGGTAGGCGGCCATCTTGTGCGCCTCGTCCACGATGACCAGGTCCCAGCGCCGGGCGCGGGCCAGGCTTTCGAGCACGTCGGCCTGCCAGGCAAAGTCGAGCGAGACGACGCACTGGTCGGCGATTTCCCAGGCGCGGCTGTCTCTGGAAGCCAGTGCGGCGCGCTCCACCAGGTCGAACGGCTCGTCGAATTTTTCGGCCATCTCCCGCTGCCATTGGAGGGCCAGGTTGGCCGGGGCAACGATGAGCGTGCGGGTGATCGCGCCGCGCAGTTTGAGTTCTTTCAACAGCAAGCCGGCCATGATCGTCTTGCCAGCGCCGGGGTCGTCGGCCAGCAAGAAGCGCAGGCGGGGCTGGCGCAGCATATAGTGATAGACGGCCTCCAACTGGTGAGGCAGGGGGTCAATGCGGGCGACGCTCACGGCGAACTGGGGGTCGTGGGTGTAGGCCAGGCGGATGCGGGTGGCTTCGGCGGCCAGGCGGAAGCCGAGCGGGTTGCCCTGGAGCGTGAGCCGGTCGGCCTCATGTTCGCCCCCCAGGGTTGCCAGGTCGTCGCGTGCGAGCAGGCGGGAGATGAGGCGGGCCTGGTCGTCGAGCGTGACGGCCTCGATCAGCACGCGGGCTGTGCCACGCGGTTCGACGCGCACGACGCGCACGCGGCCCGGCCAATGGGGGCCGCTCAGGATCGCACCGACGGGAGGAGGCGCATCTGAAAAGGTTGTCTTCATAGAGGTGCTCCTTCTCGTTCAATCGCCTCCCGCAACGCCGGTTTACAGTGTTCCATAGCGACCAGGTCAATCTGGAACTCTGGTGACAAGTCCTGTAGTCTGGCCACGGCGACGAAGTAGTCGTCGGCTGTTATGCCCCACGCGGCCAGGTCTACGTCCGATGCGCTGGAAAACCAATGGCCGTGCACGAGCGAACCGAACGCCACGACGCGCGTAGCGCCGAACTGCTCTTTCAGCATTGCGGCAGCGCGGCGCACCAGTTCCCAGGTGCGTTCTCGCCGTTGCGCCAGTGCCTGCTGTTCTGCTTCCCAGCGGCGCCGTGCAGTGGCTCGACACACGGCCATTGCTTCAGGGCTTATTCGTAGGGCAGCAGACGTTGCTCCTATCTTGATACCAGTGTATCACAATTCCTGTCCGCATGCAAGAGCCTGTGACTGCAATGGCCTGGCGCAGCGGTGAATGACCCCCTTCTTGGCTCTTTTCTGGTTGGATTGACTTTTCTTCCCGAGGTGGTCTCTTCTCCGGTGGCTTTTGTCTCAATGGCCCGCCGTCGGTGTGCCCTGGGATTGGAGGCTTTCGTTCTTCTTCAGGTAGGCGACGCAATCGTATGTGGACTTTTGGTCACCTGAGCTACTGCTGGGAGTATACGGGGACAAGCACTTCCCGGGCTACTTTTTGGCGGCCGCGGACGCTTTCTTCTATCGTCTTGAGCACATTCGCCGCGTAGTAGCGTGTCCCACACTGGGTACACACTCCCGCTGGAACGTTCTCAATCAGTACGTAGTTGCCTTTGACTTTGCGGTGCAAAGTCACGCGCTTCTCGACGATGGCTCCGCCACAGTATTCGCAGGTCTCACCTTCCCAGAAGCTCATAGTTGCCCCTGACGAGTATTATAAGGCAAATGTTATCCAAAGTCAACAGGAATGTCGGTCGGAGTCCCCAACTTGTTGGGGTTTTTTGCCAGAAACCCGAACAAGTTCAGGACTCTCTTTTTTTGGGGGGCTTTGGTGGTTTGTGCGAGTGGGGGCATTCGGCTATAATGTGTGGACTATATAGGTTATCGCCTATCCGGCGGGGGAAACCCGAACAAGTTCGGGACTCCGCTATGCCTCAAATGGAGATTACTATGCATAGAAAGAGACATGTGCTCTTACTGTTCACTGCCGTCGTAGTGGCGTTGAGTTTTCTGGCCTGCAATGCTCCACCCCCTCCCTCTCCCACTTCCCTTCCCTCCCTTCCCTCCCCAACCGTCCCTCCCGTCCCTCCCTCCCCAACTTCCACTCCTACGTCTACCGTTGTGCCACCGACGGAGATGCCGCGTGCCGGGTGGCTCCCGGCTGGCACAATCGCGCTCTACCTGGCCGGCACGTGGGAGAATTCCCGGCTCTACGCGCTGGCCAGCGATGGCACGGCGACCGACCTGGGGCAGGACGTCCAGGGCTGGGCGGCCGTCTCGCGTACCGGGCGCTGGACGGCGCGTCCGGGCAGCCCGTACCCGGCAGACTCGCTCGTGATCGTCAACCTGGCGGACGGTACGACCTACACCATCCCCGCCACGCCCGGGTTCGAGATTTACGGTGCGGCCTTCGACACCGCCGAGACGCGCGCGGCCTTTCTGGAGTTAGAACCACCCACAGGTGAAGACACTCCGTGGGCCATCGTCGTCGCCAACCTGGCAGACGGCTCTACAGCGCGGTTCGAGGCGACGGCAAGACTCGACTCCGCGCTGCTTCCCGGCTTTCCCATCGGCTGGTCCGCTGCCGGCGACGAACTGTTCATCAACACGTTTGCGCCGGCCACCGAATATGGCACGGCCGGTGTAGTGGGGATCGCGATGCCTCCCGGTGCTGCCCCAGCGCCGGTGGACGCGCTGGCCCGCCGCGAGCTGCTTGTGGGCGGGACGTATAGTTCGGTTCCCCGCCTCTCGCCGGACGCTACACGCCTGTTCTACGTGGCGCGTGACCCGGATTACACGCCGGCCAACTATGAGCCCATCGCCTACGACGTAGCAGTCAACCAACTGTGGACACTGGACCTGGCGAGCGGCCTGCCAGCACTGCTGGTGGAAGTGACCGACGGCGGAGCGTTGGGCTACGACGCCGCCTGGTCGCCGGACGGCGCGCAGGTGCTCTTCGCGCAGGGCACCTACGCGGGGGACACGTTCGCCGGACTGACGCTGAGGGTGCGCGATGGGTCGGGTGCGGTGCGGGACGTCGGCTCGCTGCCACTGGAGCCACAGGCCAACCCGAGCAGCCTCGACTGGTGCGCGCCGGACGTGGCGCTGGCCGTGGTCACGACGGCAGACTCGACGTATCAACTGCACACGATAGACCTGGCCAGCGGCGGCACGAGCCTGGTGACCTCAGGTGACTATGTCTCCGTGCTGGGATGCATTCCTTGACTTTAGTCAGATTCATTGGACGCGGATGAACGCGGATTGGACGGATTTCACGGATTTTATGTTCTTATCCGTGTTCATCCGTACAAACCCGTGCCAATCCGTGTACGAATACTCTTCAGGAGGGAGCCATGAGTAAGTTACCGTCTGAGAACCGGTACGATACGATGCGCTACAACCGCTGTGGGCGGAGCGGGTTCAAGTTGCCCGCCATCTCGCTCGGGCTGTGGCACAACTTTGGCGGGGTGGACACGCTCGAGAACTCCCGCGCCATGGTGCTGCGCGCGTTCGACCTCGGCGTCACGCACTTCGACCTGGCGAACAACTACGGGCCTCCGCCCGGGTCGGCCGAGGAGACCTTTGGGCGCATCCTGCGGCAGGACCTGGCGCGCTATCGGGACGAACTGGTTATCTCGACCAAGGCCGGCTGGGGCATGTGGCCGGGGCCGTACGGCGATTTGGGCTCGCGCAAGTACCTGGTGGCCAGCCTCGACCAGAGCCTGCAGCGCATGGGGCTGGATTACGTGGACATCTTTTACCATCACCGCCCCGACCCCGACACGCCGCTGGAGGAGACGATGGGCGCGCTCGACCACGTCGTGCGCCAGGGCAAGGCGCTGTACGCCGGCATCTCGTCCTACGGGCCGGAGGAGACGCGGCAGGCGGCGCAGATCTTGCGCGAACTGGGCACGCCGTGCTTGATCCACCAGCCTTCCTACAACATGTTCAACCGCTGGATCGAGGACGGGCTGTTGGACGTGCTGGCCGAGGAGGGCATCGGCTGCATCGTGTTTTCGCCGCTGGCGCAGGGGTTGTTGACCGACCGGTACCTGGGCGGGATTCCGGCGGATTCGCGCGCGGCCAAGCCGCACGGATTCCTCAGGCCGGCGCACATCACCGAGGAGAAGTTGGCGAAGGTGCGCAGGTTGAACGAGATGGCGCGGGCGCGCGGCCAGACGCTGGCGCAGATGGCGCTGGCGTGGGTGCTGCGCCACCCGGGGATGACGTCGGCGCTCGTCGGGGCCAGCCGCGTGAGCCAGGTCGAGGATAGCGTCGCGACGCTGAACAACCTGCAGTTTGCGGAGGAGGAGTTGAAGGTGATTGACGTGATCCTGCGAGATTCTTCGCTGCGCTCAGAATGACGGGGCGCTCGGAATGACGAGGCGCTCAGAATGACAGGGCGCTCAGAATGACGGGGCGCTCAGGATGACAGGTTAGTAGACGGTGTAGAGGAACGAGGCCACCTTGGGGAACAGCGTGTCCACCAGCAACCGCCAGGCCGGTGCGACGCCGACGTCGGGATAGGCGGTGTGCAATTCATCGGCCGTCCGGTACCCCAACACCAGTGGAATGAACGGTAACGGCGGAAAGCGGATGTCTTCCCAGCCGGTGTTGCCCAGGTTGGTGACCTCGGCCAGTCTTCCCTCTCTGAAGCGCAGCGCGATCGTCTCGCGGTACAGGCCCAGCCGCACGTCCCGCGTCAGCCCGGCGAACGGCGAGCGGGCGATGCGGCGCTCCAGCACGGGCGTCAACGCGCGTAGCAATGCCGTGACGTCGGGGACGTGGATTTGCCAGGCGTACGTGCCCATGTCGTGGGCGCCCAGCGAACGCGCCAGCCGCATCAGCGTGCAACCCGCGGGCAGGTTGAGCCGGATGCCGGGCTTGTTGCGCTCTATGGCCAACGTCTTGAGGTGATACAGCGCCTCGAGCGCCGTATCGAATCCCAGCCGCGAGACTTCGCTCACCACCAGCTCTTCCCCAAAGTGGTGCTCCGGGAGCCGCATGCTTCCGACGACCTGTCCGTTGGCGTCCTGGATCAGCCAGGTCTCGCACTCCATCTCCGTATCGTCGGTACGGGTCAGCAGGTAGCGCCAGGTCGCTTCGTCGCGTGCGGTATGGATCGCCAGGTCCTGGGCTGCCTCGTCGTAGAGCCGCATCAGCACCGGGAGATCGTCCTGCGTCGCCAGCCGGAACGTGAACGGCTCGTCGGGTGGGGTGGGGACGTCGCGCATTTCGAGCCGCAGCCCGCCTTCCAACGGCAGCGCGTACTCGTACCCGAACTGGCGATAGAAATACGGAATGCCCTGGATCTGCGACAGGAGACAGCCGCGCTCGCGCAGCCGGCGCTTAAAGTATTCCACCTGCACGCGGATCAGCCCGCGGTTCCGGTGGGTTTCCAGTGTGCCGACGATGCCCATTTCGCCCGTCGGTACGTCCACGTCCTCGTAGCGCCAGGTCCAGGGGATCAGGCACAGCGACGAGACAATTTGGCCGTTCTGCTCGTCTTCAATGAAGGCCAGGTCCCTGCCGCGCGTGTGCGGGTGGTGGATGAACAGATTGTGGGTCATCGTGGCGATCCCTGGCGCGTGGATCGCGCCGTTGAACTCCGCCACCCGCTCGACGTCGCGCTCGTCGGCCACGGTGCGCAGCACCAGGCCGTCTCCCAGCGGTTGCCGGTGGGCCATCTCGTTTGGATTTAGCATCGTAAAGTCTCCTGTGCAACCAGATTTTTGGACGCAGATTAGCGCGGATAAACGCGGATTTTTCTATCTTTTACCCGCGAAAATCTGCACTCATTGCGTTCCAGAATCACGCATTATATCGCCCGGTCAGTGGTTGTCAAGAAAACTAGAGTGAGTGACGAGTATACGAGGGAAGGGGGAGGGATGTCACGGTACAAGCGCGATTATCGGCACTTGACGATTGGGTTATATTGGGGTATTCTCACCCCGGCGAAGGTTCTGAACCTTCGCCAGGGTTTGCTGCGAAATCAGGATGGGGAGGCGGTTTGTGTACAAGATCTTGCACAAGGAAGTGCTCAGCGACACCAACAAATTGATGGTCATCGCTGCGCCGGCCGTGGCACGCAAGGCGCGGCCGGGCCAGTTCGTCATCGTGCGCATTGACGAGCAAGGGGAGCGTATCCCGCTCACCGTCGCCGACTACGACCGGGAGGCCGGCACGATCACGATCATTTTCCAGGAGGTCGGCAAGACGACGATGCACCTGGGCACGCTCGAACCGGGCGACGAGTTGGCCACGTTCGTTGGGCCGTTGGGGCACCCGACCGAGATCGAGAATTACGGGACCGTCGTGTGTGTGGGAGGCGGGGTCGGCATCGCGCCCATCTACCCGATTGCGCGGGCGCTGAAAGAGGCCGGCAACACGGTCCTCTCGATCATCGGCGCGCGCACCCGGAACCTGCTCTTCTGGGAAGACAAGATGCGCGCGGCCAGCGACGAACTGATCGTCTGCACCGACGACGGCTCCTACGGGCGCAAGGCACTGGTTCCTGAACCGCTCAAGGAATTGTTGGAGCAGCGCGGCGGAGGGATCGCCCGCGTGTGGGCGATTGGGCCGGCGGTCATGATGAAGTTCGTCTCGCTGGCGACGCAGCCGTTTGGGGTGAAGACGATCGTCAGCCTGAACACGATCATGATTGACGGCACGGGGATGTGCGGCGGCTGCCGCGTGCTGTTGGAGGACGGGGCGCAGTTCGTGTGCGTGGACGGGCCGGAGTTCGACGGCCACCAGGTGGACTGGGACAACCTGCTGGCCCGCCAGCAGTTCTATCGAGAACAAGAGCAGCAGGCGACCAAAGAATGGGAACACAGGTGCCGCCTGGAGGGCGCACTGGGAACGGGGGCACCCTCACCCCGGCCCTTCGACAGGCTCAGGGCAGGCTCCTCTCCCTGGGAGGGAGAGGGGGCACCCAATGACTGAGCTTACACAACGCCAACGGTTGCAGGTGCCCCGGCAGGGGATGCCCACCCAGGACCCGCTGGTGCGCCGGGGCAACTTTGACGAGGTTGCGCTGGGCTTCACGGAGGAGATGGCCCGCCAGGAGGCGGAACGATGCCTCCAGTGCACCCGGCCCCACTGCGTCGAGGGCTGCCCGGTAGGTGTGCTCATCCCCGAGTTCATCCGCGCGCTGCGGAACGGGGACATGATCGAGGCGGTGCGGGCGATGAAGGTCAAGAATGGGCTTCCGGCCATCTGTGGCCGGGTCTGTCCCCAGGAGGTGCAGTGCGAAGTCCTCTGTGTCCTGGCCAAAAAGGGTGAGCCGGTCGCCATCGGGCGGCTGGAGCGGTTCGTGGGGGACTATGAGTTGGCCCGGCGGACGTGCCCGCTGGAACGGCGTAAGCCGACCGACAAGCAGGTCGCCGTCGTCGGCTCCGGTCCGGCCGGGCTGACGTGTGCGGTGGACGTGGCCCGCGAGGGGCACAAGGTCACCATCTTCGAATCGCTGCACAGTCCCGGCGGCGTGCTGGTCTACGGCATCCCGGAGTTCCGCCTGCCCAAGCGGGTGGTGCACGGCGAGATTGACTACGCGGCAGAGTGCCTGGGCATCGAAACGCGCACCGACCACGTGATCGGGCGCATCTTTACGCTGAGCGAATTGTTGGAAGAGTACGACGCCATATTCATGGGTACCGGCGCGGGGTTGCCCTCGTTCATGCACATCCCCGGCATCAACTACAACGGCGTCATGTCGGCCAACGAGTTCCTCACGCGGGTCAACCTGATGAAGGGCTACCGCTTCCCGGAGTACGACACGCCAGTCAAGGTGGGGAAGAATGTGGCCGTGATCGGCGCGGGGAACGTGGCGATGGATGCCGCCCGTTGCAGCCTGCGCCTGCAGACACTGCAGGCTCAACAGCGTGGGGGCGAGCCCGGTGAGGTGCACATCGTCTACCGGCGCTCGCAGGCCGAGGTGCCAGCCCGGCTGGAGGAGTTCCACCATGCCGGAGAGGAGGGGGTCGTCTTCGACTTTCTGACCAACCCGGTGGAGATCCTGGGGGACGAGAAAGGCAGCGTCCGCGGGATGCGCTGTATCCGCATGGAACTGGGGGAGCCGGACGAGTCGGGCCGGCGGCGGCCCGTGCCGGTCGCCGGCTCGGAGTTCGAGATGGCGGTAGACACAGTCATCTTTGCGCTGGGGACCAGCCCCAACCCGCTGGTGTTCGTGGATGCCCAGGGGCTCGAGCGGACGAAGCACGGGACGGTGGTGGCCGACCAGGAGACGGGGCGCACGACGATGCCGCGCGTGTGGGCCGGTGGGGACGTGGTCACCGGCGCGGCGACGGTCGTCAGCGCGATGGGGGCCGGGAAAGCGGCGGCGGCCGACATCAACCGATTTCTGCGGGGGGAGAGCAAGCCGTGGTGAAACGTGAAGCGTGATGCGTAATTCGTAATTCGTAATTCGTAAAGGGCAGCGCTGCTCTTGTGGGCGGCGCTGTGTATTGTCAGGGGGTTGGTGTGGCAGCCGCGGGAGTCAAGGCACTGGTGCTCGTGGGGGTGGGGAGCAGCCAGGTGAAGGTGCGCACTTCGCTGGAGTCGCCGGCTGTCTCGTAGATCAGTTTCCCGCTCTGGGTGCGCGTCTCCCGCATGACCTGCACCCGCCAGAGGAGCTCGTACGTGCCGACGGTGGCATCCGGCAGCAGGTCAGGGGGCACGCGCCAGGCCGTGGCGCGGGTGTACGTAGTGGCTGATATTGCGCCGGACGGCTGGGAGAGGGTCAGTTCATACCATTCGTTGTTGCGCAGTATACTGACCGAAGCCCATTGCAGGACGGGTGCCTCACCTCCCACGAGGACCGCGCCGTCTGGTGGGCTGAGGAGCGGGGGTGCCGGATAGGGTGGCATAGGTGTGGGTGTGGCGTGAGGGTCTACCGTCGGCGTGGGGCTGGGCACCGGCGTGCCTACCGGGATGACCAGGGACTGGTCAACGTGGATGGTATCGTCGTCGGGGGGCAGGTCGTTGGCAATGCGGAGGAGCGCCAGTGGGATGCCGTATTGCTCAGCGATTGTACTGAGCGTTTCGCCCGGCGCGACGATGTGCACGACGTAGTTGGGCGGTGTCGGCGTCGGGACGCCTGGTTCCGGCGTGCTGGTGGGGCCGGGCGTGGGGGTGGGGGCCGGAATGAGCAGCAGTTGCCCCACCTGGATCAGTTCCGGGTCCACCTCCGGGTTCAAAGCCAGGATTGCCTCGACCGTGAGGTTGTATGTCTCGGCGATGACGCTGAGCGTTTCCCCTTCCTGCACCTGATGGACGAGCGGTGGAACCGGCGTGGGGGTAGGTGTAGACGTGGGCGTCTGGGTGGGTGTGGAGGTCGGTGTGGCAGTGGGCGTGCGGGTCGGAATGGTGGTAGGTGTCGCAGTCTGTGGTTTTGGTTTTGGGTTCAGCAGTGTGTAGAGCCCGAAGCCACCCGCCGCCAGGATCGCCAGCGCCAAGGCGACGACGATGAGCGCCCTGGCCCAGCCAGGCAGTTCCCGTTGGGCTTTAACTGGTGCGGCTTCTTCCTCAGTAAGTGAGGCTCCGCACATCAAACAGGTCTTGGCCATGGCAGCGACGCGTGCGCCACAGGCCGGGCAATAGCGCGGTTCTTCGGTTGGGATCGGGACTTGTTCTTCGGCCATCGTCATCCATTGTAGGACAAGATGCTATCTTGTCCTATGGGGACAAGTTGGCAACTTGTCCTACATATTCTGAGCGGGGCGCATGATAGCACATAAGTGGCGAAAGTGCTACTTTCTCGAGCGCCAGATAGAAAAGATGAGCCACAGGCCCAGGAGGCTGGCGCCCACGAACCCCGCGATGACCAGGATCGTCGCCAGGCTCCAGCGGTGCTCGGCCAGGTTGAAGGCTGGCACGAGCAAAGCCAGGCCGACGATGATCGCAGCCAGCAGCACGCTCAGCGAAATGCGATTGGCCGAGCGGTCTATCCGCGCCAGTGCCTGTTCCAGCCCCTTGTGGACAACCACGACCTCTGCCTCTCCCCGTTCCAGGCGGGTCAGGAGTTGTGAGCCGACGCGTGGCAGCAGGCCCAGCAGTTCCACCCAGTCGGTGACGCCTTTGAGCAGCGACGGCCCCCAGATGCGCGGAGAGACCGTATGCCACATGAAGCGCCGGACGTAAGGCTCGGAGACGGCAAAGACGTCGAAATGGGGGTCGAGTTTCAGCCCCACTCCCTCCATCATGGCGAGTGTTTTACCGAGCAACCACAGCGCCGAGGGCAGATGCAGATGATGGCGGAAGACGATAGGCATGACTTCTTCGATCACTTCGCGGGCGCGTAGCGTGCCCAACGGCATCCCGTAATACTTGTGCAGCAGCCGTAACACGTCCTGCTGCAATCTCGCCCGCTCCACGCTCCCGCTGACCACCCCCATGCGGATCAACTGGTCCACGATGTCTTGCTCGTCCAGTTGCACGGCCGCGGTGTAGAGGCGCATCATACTTGAGCGTGTCTGATGGCTCAGGTGACCCACCATCCCAAAATCCATCGCGCCGATGACCTCGCCGGGCATGACGACAAAGTTGCCAGGGTGGGGGTCGGCGTGAAAGAACCCGTCCTCCAACACTTCCTTGACGATCATGTGGGCGGCATGGAGGGCGATGCGATGGCGGTCGTAGCCAGCGGCATCCAGCGCCTGGATGTCGTCCACCTTGATGCCGTAGATGCGTTCGAGTGTCAACACGCGGCGGGTGGTGTAATCCCAGTATACGTGTGGGATGTACAGGGAAGGCTCGTGGGCAAAGTTGGCACGGAAGCGGTCGGCGTTGCCCCCTTCGCGGTGAAAGTCCAGTTCGGCTCGCAGCGTGGTGGCGAATTCCTCGGCGGTCTCTGGCAGGTCGTAGACTTCTCCCAGCGGTGTGCGTGCCTGGAGCAGGCGGGCCAGGTCGAAGATGATCTCCAGGTCAGTCTCGATCGTCGCCTCGATGCCTGGCCGCTGCACTTTGACGGCGACCTGCGAGCCATCAGGCAGCGTGGCGGCGTGTACCTGCGCCAGCGATGCAGCGGCAATGGGGGTAGGGTCGAAGTTGGTGAACAACTTTTCCAGCGGTGCGCCCAGTTCGGTTTCGATCTGTGTCCGGACTGGCTCCCATTCTGCCGGAGGGACGGTGTCCTGCAATTTAGCCAATTCGGCGACGTACGTGGGGGGCAAGATGTCGGGGCGGGTGCTGAGGACCTGGCCCAGTTTCACGAAGGTAGGCCCCAGTTCTTCCAGCACCAGGCGCAGCCGCTGTTGTACGCCGAGGGGAGACGCGGCTGGCTTGCCCCGGCGCAAGAGCCGCCGCGGCAACGAGAGATAGGGCACGAGTTCCAGCGTCTCCGCCAGTTCGCCGAAGCCGTGACGGATGAAGACCTGGGCGATCTCGCGGTAGCGCTGGATGTGCCGGACACTGCGGACGGGCAAGCGGGCCATTGGATCCTATCTACCACCGCCTGTTCACGGCGGTGTCTGTTCACGGCGGTGTAGGGCGCGGAAAGGGATGCCGCGTGGACGAGGTCAAGAGCGCCTGGATTTGTGGAAGGGCCTCGCTGGCGGCTTTCTCCCCGGCGGCGATGGTCTCCGCTGCGCGGGTGAAGCCGGTGAGCACAGTTATGCCGGGTGGGAGGGCGGGGCGGATCAGCAGGTCGGGTGGGGCCTCTTCCTGGACGCGGCGATTGATCTCATCGGTCAGGAGGCCGAGCGAGCGCCAGAGCACGTCCACCAGGTCTACCAGCCCATCGGGTATGAAGCGGCGATGGCGCAATTCCTCGATGAAGCAGGTCACGGCCTGCTGGTCGGTGGCGATGTCCACGGCGATCACCACGTCGGCCCCCATCTGGCGGACCACGTCAACCGGGAGATTGTCCATCAGTCCCCCGTCTACCAGCAACTGGCCATCCCGCTCGAGCGGGGCAAACAGTCCCGGCAGGGCGATGGTCGCGCGCACCGCGTCCAGTACCGGCCCCTCCTGGAAAACGACCTTCTGTTGTCCGTTCAGGTCTACCGCGACCAGCCCCAGTGGAACGCGCAGTTGGTCGAAGGTGAGTCCTTTCAGCCAGTGGGCCAGGTAGTCCATGATTCTTTGACCCTGCAGGAGCCCCCGCCGGGGCAACGTGCGGTCCACGAGCGCGATCAACTGGCGGGGGTTAGACATGCGCTGCGCTTCCTCCTCGATCTGGCGGGCTGGCATGCCGGCCGCGTACAGTGCGGCGATCACGCCGCCCATGCTGGTGCCGGCCACCAGGTCAACCGGGATGTGCTCCCGCTCCAACACCTTGAGCACGCCGATGTGGGCCATGCCGCGCGCCCCGCCCCCACTGAGCGCCAGGCCAACTTTGCGGGTGCGAGGCGGGCGTCTCCACAGAGTTTTCAGAAATTCCCACATGTTCTGCCTCCTTCCGTTCTCCCAATGAAGTATACAACGGAGGCACGGGAAAGTCCAGTTGGAAGAGGGGGGCAGGGAAGGATGGAAGGGAGGGAAAGGCAAGCCCCCCACGCAGTGGGGGGTGCCGTGACAGCCAGCCCAGGCCCGGCGCAGCGGGTGACCCGGCCCTCCGCCTGCAGCGAGGACTTCGCCCCCTACGAAGTAGGGGGTTTCGTATTGTCCATCTCTCCTTCCACGTGCTTACGCACCAGTTCGATCACTTCAAGCCCATACTTCTCCAGTTTGCGCGGGCCAATGCCCTTCAATCCAGATAAAGTCTCCAACGTGATAGGGCGATGCGCAGCGATGGCGCGCAGGTGGCTGTCGTGAAAGACAATGAAAGGGGATACTCCCTGGACGCGGGCCTGCTCCAGCCGCCACTCGCGCAAGGCCTGGAACAACACTTTGTCCACGTCAGGCTCGTGTTCATCTGTTTCGGATGGTTTACGTGGCGACGGCAGTTTCATCGCTGGCATGACTACCTTGTCGAGCGCAGCAGGATCCCGCAGCGCCGCCTTGCCCGCCGGCGTGAGATCGAGCACAGTGCCGCCGTGCTCGAGTCCCCGTGCCTGCAGGAACCCGCCGTGCTCCAGGCAGTCCAGCATGCGTTCGATGGCGGTCCTCGAGCAAAAGGCCAGCGCCCCGAAGCCGGCCTGGCCACGCGCTTTCTCGTGGAGCGGCCGCGCGCCACGGTGAGCCTTCTCATCGCCGCGTAGGATGCGCACCAGCGTCTGCCGTCCCCAACTCCACGGCGCATCCGCCACACAGCGTAGGATGGTCAGGCACTGCTCTCGCTCGTCCGGCAGGCTGCTTGCGGGCGGCGGCTGAGCCGTCACGCAATTATCGCAAGCGGCGCACCGCTCGATCGTGCGGCCGCCCAGGTAGGCGTTGATGTGGCCGTGGCGGCAGTGTCGTGCCTGAGCGTAGGCCGCGATCTCGTCCACGCGCTGGACCTGGATCGTCTCGTAGCGCTCCAGGAGTGTGTTGATCCGTTCGGCGGCGTCCGCCGGCGGCGGCAGCACTTCCAGCAACAGGTCACGCCCGGCCGGGCTGTAGCCCAGCCATCCGGCATCGGCCCACTCCAGCACCCGCCGCTCGATATCTTCCAGCGGCAGCCCGGCCCGTCGCGCCACGTCTGCCAGGTCCAGTGGCAGCCATTGATCGGAGCGCAGGCGAGCGGTCGTGCAGAAGGCTGCCAGCTCGGGAGGCAAGGTGGCATTTTGCCCCACACCCGTCAGGCAAGTATTCGCCGTGCGGGGCAGATCGGGGCCACGTCGCAGGAGGCCCACCTCCTCCAACAGGCTCAAGGCCACCCGCACGCGCGTGTCGTCTGCCTGCACGTCACGTTCCAGGTCCGCTGCCGCGACCCGGCCAGATGGGACCCCGTTCAGGCGGCGCTTGACGGCCGCGTACACAGTCCGCAGAAACTCGACCGGCAATGCATCGCGGTGCACCCAGCGGGTCAACATACCCCGGTCCGCAGGGGCATACATCAGCAGGCAGCGAGCGGGCCACCCGTCGCGCCCGGCGCGGCCCGCCTCCTGGTAGTACGCCTCCACTGAGAGAGGTGGGACGAAGTGAACGATGAAGCGGATGTCCGGCTTGTCAATCCCCAGGCCGAAGGCGACGGTCGCCACGACGACGCGGATGCGGCCGGCCATAAAGTCGTCCTGTGCGCCGGCCCGGTCGGCGATGCCAGCGTGGTAGTAGCCGGCGCTGACACGATGCTGGCCCAGCAGCGCCGCCAGTTCCTCGCAACGGGCGCGCGTGCCGGCGTACACGATCCCACTGCCAGGTTCCGCCTGGCAAAAGTCCAGCAGGTAGTGCAACTTGTCGTCGGTGTTGCGGGCGTAGAAGACTTCCAGGTGCAGGTTCGGGCGGGTCACGTCACCGGCGATGACGCGCAGGCCACATTCCGGGCCAATAGCAGGAGCCTGCCCTGAGCCTGGCGAAGGGTCGCCCAGGTGGTGGAGAATGTCGCGCCGCACGCGGGGTGGCGCAGTTGCCGTCATCGCCAACAGCGGCGGATTGCCCAGCGCCTGTCGCGCCCGCCCGATGGTGAGATAGTCCGGCCGGAAGTCGTGGCCCCACACGCTGACGCAGTGCGCCTCGTCAATCACCAGCCGGTTCACGCCCGCGCGCCGCAGCGCGTGCAGGAAAGTTGGCTGGCGCAGCCGCTCCGGCGCGGCGTAGACCAGCCGGTAGGCCCCGTCGGCGATCTGGTCGAGCCGCTGGCGCAGTTCGTCCCGCTCCAGGCTGACGTTGATCGACGTCGCCCGGCACCGCAGCCGGTCCGGCAGCGAGTCCACCTGGTCCTTCATCAGCGCAATGAGCGGCGAGATGACGAGCGTCGTGCCCCGTTCGGCCAGCAGCGCGGGGAGTTGGTAGCAGAGCGACTTGCCGCCGCCGGTCGGCAGGATGGTCAGCACGCTCTCGCCGCGCAGGACGCAGGCGATGGTCTCCAACTGGCCGGGCAGCATGCTCTCGAAGCCAAAGAGTCGCCGGGTGGCGTCCGTGATGTACGCCCGCTCTTCTGCGGAGACAGGTATCTGATCGAAGGTGGGCAACGGCGGACTGTGGTCCGCCTTGAGCATAGAAGGCTCCGCCTTGAGCACAGAAGGTTCCGCCTTCAGCATAGAAGGCTCTGCCTCGAGCGCGGCGGGCTCTGGCTCGAGTGTAGCAGGTTCGGTTTCAGGCGTGACAGGAGGAGCGGGCCGCACGCGTGGGGTTGGGGAAATGGCCGCCTGCAGTTCGGCCAGTTCGTCCGCGTAGCAGCGCGCCAGCGCGGCTTCCATCTCGGCCACGCGGGTCTCTTCGCCGCTGGCCCGGAAATAGTCGCGCAACTGGCGCAGGTAGGTAGCGGGCAGCGGGCCTTCTACATCGGCGGTGCGCAGCAGTCGCACGGCGTAGCCGCTGGCGGTCACCCAGTCGTCGCGGGTCTGGTAGAGGGAGACCATCCCCAAGAGGTATGCGCGGCCCTGCGGGCGCAGTTCGTCCAGGCGGCGGTAGGCGGCCAGCGCGTCCTCTGTCTTCCCGCGCGCCAGCGCAACTTCGCCCAGCAGCCCCCAGGCGGTCACACTGTCCTGCTCCTCCTCGACGAGTGTGCGGGTGATCTGGTGGGCGGTCTCCTCGTCGCCGCGGGCCAGGTGGACGCGGGCCAGGAGCGCGCGGGCAGGGAGGGACGTCTTGTGCTCCAGGCGCGCTTCCATTACCGCCAGCGCGTCGTCGGGCTGGCCTTGTGCGAGCAGCGCCCGCACGCGCAGATCCAGGAGCGAGACAAGGTCGGGATGGATCGAGATGAGCACGTCCAGGCAGGCGTGCAGCGCCTCCAGGTGCTCCCAGCGCAGGAGGAAGTTGAGCAGCCGGCTGCGCTGATTGCCTGTCAGCAGAAGAACATGTTCAGGGGCAATTCCCAGTTCGTCCAACACGGTAGAGCGCCCCTCACCCCAACCCTCTCCCCGAAGGGGAGAGGGAGCACGCTCCCCTCTCCCTTGCAGGGAGAGGGGCGGGGGAGAGGGAGCACGCTCCCCTCTCCCTCCCAGGGAGAGGGGCGGGGGTGAGGGTAAGCTCAACTTCTGACATATATCCAAAATGGCCTCAAGCACCGCCTCTATATGATGCTGAACATCCCGGTTGTTGAAACGAATAACGCGATAGCCCTGCTCGTTCAGCCATGCCGTACGCGCCAGGTCATACTCAACCTGCTCCGCATGGGAATCGCCGTCAATTTCGATCACCAGCCGGCAAGCAGCACAATAAAAGTCTACGATGAACCGATCAATCGGGTGCTGACGTCGGAATTTGAAGCCGCCAAGTTGCTTGTTGCGCAAGTATGCCCAGAGCTTGCTCTCGATCGGTGTTTGTGGCTGGCGCAACTCGCGCGCGTTAGCAAGAATGGGCGGATAGATGCGGTGTTGGTTTTTGGTCACTTCGTTGGCCTCCTGTTAGATTACCCCCTCACCCCAGCCCTCTCCCCTTCAGGGAGAGGGAGCAAGTCCCCTTCACCCCAGCCCTCTCCCCTTCAGGGAGAGGGAGCAAGTCTCCTTCACCCCAGCCCTCTCCCCTTCAGGGAGAGGGAGCAAGTCCCCCTCACCCCGGCCCTCTCCCCTTCGGGGAGAGGGAGTGCGCGCCCCCCTCTCCCTCTCAGGGAGAGGGGCAGGGGTGAGGGTTAGCCTTCGCGTACTTCATAATCTGGTACAACGTGCACCCCCACCACCATCGGCCAGTACTCTCCCTGCCAACTGCGGCTCAGGCCCGCTGTCAGGTAGAGTGCCTCGACTCCCAACCGCTCGCGCAGTGCGTCGTGGTCCAACGCCAGCCGGCCGCCTTCTTCGCCCAACCAGGCCCGTCCCAACGCCTGCCACTTGAGGTCGGTGACGGAGACGCCGCGCTGGCTCGTGGCCCGCGGGTGGTTGGCGTCGCCGGCCAGCACGAAGCCCATGCGCGCCTCGTACTTGCCCGAATACCTGTCCAACGAAAAGTGCGCCCACACCTGCTCCGGCTGCACCAGGCAGAGCGAACGGGTGTGGTGGACGAGCACGTCCTCCGGGGCGCGGTCGAGGTACCTGGCGCAGAAACTGGCCCGCCGCTCGCCCTCCAACCGGCGCAACAGCCGCGGCCGGTGGCGGACGAAATCGGTGAGCCAGTCCTCGACGTGGGGCGGGTCGGGGCGTGGCTTGAGCAGGTTCAGTTCGACCACGTCGCCGCACTGCACCATGCGCCCGTCGGCGTCGGTCACGTCGCCCGGCAGGAGCGTGCCGAACTCGCGCACCGGGCGCGCCCAGCGCAGGCCGGTGACGGGGTCAGGCTCGCGGGTGAGCCCGGCCGTGCAGATACCGCTGAGCATCTTGCTCATGGCCAGGATGAGCACTTCTTGAAGTGGCACAGGTCCCTCCTGTTGAGTTAAATCCACCCTCCCCCTGCCCCTCCCTGCGAGGGAGGGGAGAACGCCTGCTCCCTCTCCCTGGAAGGGAGAGGGCTGGGGTGTGGGTGAGCAGTTCGTGGATCAGTGGAATC
>Ga0315285_10000656_pt1 | contig 35894 bp, 27 predicted proteins | sample YL17G09_36_MG_FD_203698 | JGI IMG/M metagenome (GOLD analysis project Ga0315285, IMG submission 203698) | Sediment microbial communities from Yellowstone Lake, YNP, Wyoming, USA - YL17G09_36 | ecosystem: Environmental > Aquatic > Freshwater > Lake > Sediment | place: USA: Wyoming | collected...
CGGCGCTGTAGGTGAACTGCGGGTTTTGTTCAGTGCTGTCTACTGTGCCGTCGTCGTTGAAATCCCATTCTCGGGCGGAGATGGTCCCGTTTCCGGGGGTGGATTGGTCGGTGAAGGTAACTGTGAGCGGCGCCAGACCGCTGGTTGGTGTTGCTTCAAACTGAGCGGTGGGCAACGAATTGACCTCGATATAGCTCGGCTTAGTCTCGATGTCCTGCCCATACTGCGTGGTTACTTTAAGCGAGACTGAGTAGGCACCGGCGGCGCTGTAGGTGAACTGCGGGTTTTGTTCAGTGCTGTCTACTGTGCCGTCGTCGTTGAAATCCCATTCTCGGGCAGAGATCGCGCCACTTCCGGGGGTGGATTGGTCGGTGAATGTAACTGTGAGTGGCGCCACGCCGGTAAGGGGTGTGGCGACGAAGTTGGCGGTGGGGCCGGCTGGGTTGACGGTGATGTAAGCGGATTTGGTGGTGGTGGAGACGTCGCCGGCCGCGGCAGTGACTTTGAGTGTGACGTTGTAGGTGCCGGGGTTTTGGTATTGGTAGACGGGGTACCGGGTGGAGCTGTCGAAGGTACCGTCGTTGGTAAAGTCCCAAGCCCAAGCTACGATGGGATTTGTGCCGGAGGTTCCGCCGGGAACGGAGGTGTCGTAGAAGAAAACGGAGAGCGGTGCATTGCCGGAGGTTGGACTGGCGACAAAGTTGGCCTGGGGGAGTTGGAGGAAGAAGGCGGTGACGGATTTGTTGGCGTTCATGGTGATGGTGGTGGGGTTGACGGGACCGGTGAGGGCACCTTCCCAGTGGTCAAACCGCCACCCGCTGATAGGTTGTGCGGAGATGTTTACAACTGTGCCGGAGGCGTAGTAGGTGGTCCCGGAGGGGGTGACGGTGCCTTTTCCGGACGGTGAGACGGCCGTGGTGAGGGCGTACTGAGTAAGAGGTACAAAGACGGCGGTGACGGTTTTGGGCCCGTCCATGACGAGTGTGGCGGGTTCGGTGACGCCGGTGAGGTCGCCTTCCCAGTGGTCGAACCGCCAGCCGGTGGCGGCTGTGGCGTCCATGGTGAGGTTAGGTGGGGATTGTTTACGATAGCCGCCGCCGGGCTCGACGCTTCCCTGGCCGACGATGTTTACGATCAGGCGGTAGTGGGGCACGGATTGCGCTTTGGGCGACAGGGTGCTTACGACATTCATATAAACGGGGTTTGCGATGGAAGTGCCAGCGCCTTGGGGACCGGATGGGAACTGGGTGTCGGGAAGGTCGTACCAGTGGTCGAGGCGGTAGTCGATGGACTGGTCGGGGGTGAGGTAGGAATTGAAGGTCAGGGTAAGTTGTGTGCCGCTGGCGTAGGTGTAGGTAGGACTTTCGGGGTAGACGTCGATGGAGCCTCCTCCTCCGGAGACGGACGGGGGACTGGTCATGGTGTAGTAGGTGACGCCCCCCCCGCTGTGTGCGAAGACGGCGCTGTTGAATTTAGCTACCAGCAAAAAGCCAACTAACACGGTAACAAAAGAAATCAGCGTCCATACCCGTTTAGTCGTACGTGTTTTCATGGATCAGTCCCCTATTGTGTTAGCGAAAAGCGGGGACAGACACGGTTTTCTCAAACTACCGAGAAAACCGAGTCAGTCCCCGTTTTTCGCGAGTTCTTCAAGCCTATTGGTGCAGGCTGACGATACGAGGCTGTTGGGATATTTTTGGGCGAGTGCCCGGTACAGGTCTTTGGCAGTTTCCACATGGCCTTGCTCGGCCATCCATGCGGCCATGTTCTGGACTTCTTTTAGGCACTCTTCGTAGAGGTTACGTTCGTAGGGGAACGCGGTCCAGTCAGTTTGAAGCAGTTGAAGGGCAGCGCGGGCGGCCTCGTCGAGGGTGGTTTGGCTTTTTTCGGGCGTATAGGATCCGCGGAACTCGTTGCCGGCGAGGACGCGTGCGTGGGCGACATCGGGGGTGCGGTTTTCGCGCTTCGCCAGATTCGAAAAGGTGGTCTTGAAAGCGGCGCTGGACTGTGCGGGCCTTCTTTCAGCAATAAGAAGACAGCCGTATCGCGTCCGCCATTCGGAAGCATTAAGCGCGTTGTTGCAGAGTTTTTGGAGTGCGCGAGGTGGATCCGCGGCGAGATCGGGGAGGGCTTCCCTCAGGGCGCCGGCTACTTCGTCGTTACTCAAGACGCGGGCTATGGCCGCTTCCGCAGCATTTTGGGAAGGTGTACCGCCCTGAGCTTTTGTGGGATCGCCGGGGTCAGGGCCGAGGGCCTGTTCGATTACGTCGGGATCTTCGTCGGCCACAGCGTAGAGGCTGAGGCGTATGGCCTCTTGCGTAACGGTTAGGTTGGGGAAATCGCGGGCGAGGATTCCGCTCATTCCTTTTACGAACGCGGGATCGGTGAAATAGTATGGGTCGCTGAGCATGAATAAGGCTCCAATCCGGACAAATGGGTTGGCGCTTTCAGTGAGGTAGGTCATTTCTATGGTGGCCTGAGTTTTGCCGGCTGTTTCCTGGCCGATGGCCACGTCGTAGACCGTGCGGATGAACTTGTCGCTGTCGCCGGGTTGTGGGTTCAGCGACTCAGCCACGAACAGGGAGACCGTGGGTTCGTCCATTAGGTATTCCATGATGAACAACAGCAACTGCATAGAGGCGGTAGCCGTATCGGCCAGTTCGGGATAGGCGGGAGGCAAACCACGCCAGGATGCGGCAAGCAGGTCGGCGGCGGCGCGGAGGTTGCCTTGATCCACGAGCGCCTCCGCTTGCGTCCGGTCGGCCTGCATTTGCGCCACCCATTCATCTAGCGATGACGGCGCCTCTGCAAGCAGTTGTGTTGATACGCAGAGAAGAATGAGAGGAAAACTAGCCATTCTAAAAGGAATCATGATTTACCCCCTTTCCTGACGACTGCCCCTTGTGTTTTTGGACACAGCAAAGTTGGCACTAGTCGTTTAACCAGGCTATTAAACGCCTTATTGCCGACCAAACCACTCAGATGTTTATATACCGGAACTGCGGATATGTCAAGAGGAAAAAAATGTTGTCCGCGTTTAGGCACATAAGGGGGTCGGCGTATAAACAAGCAGAACGGAGCGGGTGGCGCCGTGGCAAGGGTGACGGCAACGACAACGCCCCGGGGAGGGTTGCTCGCCGGGGCGTCGCGTTAAAGAATCAACCGCGCAAGTTACGCGGAAAATGACTGGCTCCCCGAGCAAGACTCGAACTTGCGACCTAGTGGTTAACAGCCACCCGCTCTACCGACTGAGCTATCGGGGAACACTACGGAACTTGGTAATTTTAGCATGTGGAGGGGGGTTTTTCAAATCGGATTGACGGCGTTGGCACGTGGCGGGATTGGAGTTTCGGGGAGAAACGGGTCTGTAACCGGGGGGTTTCAGTTGGTAAGATGGGCAATTAGTTCCGCGACCTGGGTTTTCCGTTGCTGTCGGGCGCATTGGAGGGGAGTTAGCTGGTTATTGTTGAGTGTGGCGAGGTCGGCGCCGGCTTTGACGAGTAGTTCAACCATATGGGCCTGGCCGAACAGTGCGGCGGTGTGGAGGGGTGTGTCGCCGAACGAGTCGCGGGCTTCGATATTGGCGCCATGGGCGATGAGGGCTTGTGCTTCGTTGGTTCTGTCGAGCATGGCGGCGACGTGCAGCGGCGTGAGGCCGGAATTGTCTGGCGCGTTGATGTCGGCGCCTTTTTCGAGCAGCAGTTCGATCATCTTTGGGGCGGCGTAGGTGACGGCGTAATGCAGCGGGGTCTTGCCGAGCTTATTGCGCGCCATGACGAGTTGGGGGTTGGCCGCGATCATGGCGCGGACGGTTTCGGCGTCGCCGCGGGCGACGGTGTCGTGGAGGCTGGGGGTGCAGCCGGCAAGGATGGCGGCCAAGACGAGCGCGCCGGCCCCTCTCAGGATTCGGCTACTCAACCGTGGCCTTTTCATACCATTCGGCGGCATTCTCCGGCGTGATGAGGGCAGGGTCGAGGATCATGGTCTGCGGGACGGTTTCTCCGTGTGCGAGTTTGACGGCGGCTTCGAGGCCTTCGGCGGCGCAGGTGGGGTAGTAGAACGTGCAGGCGAGGCGGCCGTCCATGACGTGTTTGATACCGCCGTCGGGCCCGCCGAGCCCGTCCACGCCGACAAAGATCATTTCCTTGTCGCGATTGGCGTTTTTGGCGGCCCAGTAGCAGCCGAGCGCCATGGGATCGTTGTGGGCATAGACGACGTCGATGCGGGGATTGGCCTGGAGGATGGTTTCCATGCGTTTGAGACCTTCGTTCTGGATCCAGCCGGCGACTTCCTCGATGACTTTGACGTTGGGGATGGGATCGATAAACTTTCGGGCGCCGTCGTGGCGTTCTTCCTGGGGTTTGGTGCCGAGCAGGCCTTTCATTTCGACGATGATGGGATCGGCGATAGCTTTGGTGGCGACGTAGTTGGCGACGAATTGGCCGGCCATCTCGCCGATCTTGACGTTGTCGGCGCCGACGAACACGTCGTAGACGGGCTCGACGAGGTTGCGTTCGAGGCAGACGACTTTGATGCCGGCGTCCTTGGCGCGCTTGATGGGCGCAGTGATGGGTGCGGCCTCGTTGGGTGCGACGATGAGTACGTCGACCTTCTGGATGATGAAGTTTTCGATCTGGGCGATTTGGCGTGCGTTGTCCTGCTGGGCGTCCTGGATGAGGAGTTGGCAGTCGGCATACTTTGTTATTTCGCGCCTCATGATGTTGTTTTGCGCGGTGCGGTAGGGTTCGGCGCTGTTGCACTGAGAGAACGCGATGACGAACTTTTTGGTGGCGGGAGAGCCGGCGGGCGGGGCGCCCGTGGGAGTTGCCTGATTGGATGTTGTTTGCTGCCCGCAACCCGCCAGCACCAGCACCGCCGCCACTGCCAATGCCCATTTGCCCAGAACTTGCATGACGTTCTCCTCGCGCCGCGCGCTCGGCTCACGCGGTCTTTTTCTTGCCCAGCAGTTGCAGCCATACGGCCGCCAGTATGATAACGGCTTTGAGCATCCACTGCACGTTCTCATCGACGTTCTTCAGGCCAAGGATGTTGGAGAGGATTCCGAGTGCGAGCGCGCCGACGACGGTGCCGAGTATGCTGCCTTTGCCCCCGGCGAGGCTTGTGCCGCCGATCACGGCGGCCGCGATGGCATCGAGCTCGTAGGCCATGCCGGCTTTGGGGTCGCCCTGGTGGGTCTCGCAACAGTACAGGACGCCCGCGATGCCCGCGATGAAGCCGGAGAACAGGTAGACGCGCACTTTCACCCAGGTCACGTTGATGCCGGACAGCCTGGCGCAGTCTTCGCTGCCGCCGACCGCGTAGAGGTAGCGGCCGAACCGGGTGTTGTTGAGCAGGATGAAGGCGACGACGGTGACAACGAGGAAAGCGGGCACCACAAAGGCTTTCTGGCCGATGAAGTTGACGACGGCCGCGGTGCGCGCGTCGTAACCGACGGCGATGGTCTGGTTGCTGACCAGCCATTTCGAGAGGCCGCGCGCCCCAATCATGGCCGCGAGCGTGACAATAAACGGTTGCATCCGCAGTTTCGAGATGACCACGCCGGATGCCAGGCCGAAGCCGGCCGTCATCGCCAGCGCCGCCAGTACACCCGCGTAAGCGGAGTGGGACGCGGTGACGGTGGTGAAAATGTAGGCGAACACGGTGCAGGAAAGGGCCAGGAGCGAGCCAACGCTGAGGTCAATCCCGCCGCTGATGATGACGAGCGTCATGCCCATGGCCAGAATGCCGATGTCGGATATCTGGCGCAGGACGTTGGCCAGGTTCGCCTTCTGCCAGAAGACCGGGTAGGTTTCCCCCTCGCGCCATGGCGAAAATACCGTGGCCAGGATTACCACAAAAAGCAAAGTCGCCAGAGGCCTCAGCCAGCCGTACTGGGATAATCTTTGCTTGACCACCCGGGCAAACCTTCCAACTGTTCAGTATTTTTTTTGTGAAACAAGGGGTATTTTGCACATTTGTTCGATTGTTTACAAGCGAGATGGCGAGAACCAACGGAATAAACGGGTTCAGATGCCGGTTTGGAGACGGCCAGATATTCTTCTTGACAACGGCTGCTCGAGCGGCTATACTTTACTAAACTGATTAACTTAGTTTAATGTACTGCTGCGGGGGCCGCCCGAGGAGCGAAAGCCATGAACGTTTTCGACGATGCCAGCTACAGTATAGGCAACACGCCGCTAGTTTACCTGCGCAAGTTGGGCGCGGGGCTGAAGGGCCAGGTGCTGGTGAAGGTTGAGGGCCGTAACCCTGCGTATTCGGTGAAGGACCGGATAGGCGCGGCGATGGTTTGGGATGCGGAGAAGCGGGGCGTACTTTCGCCTGGCGGTACGATCGTAGAGCCGACTTCGGGGAACACGGGCATCGCGCTTGCCTTTGTGTCTGCTTGCCGCGGTTACAACCTCGTGCTTACCATGCCCGAGACGATGAGCCTGGAGCGGCGGAGCATGCTGAAGGCTTTTGGGGCGCGCCTGGTCCTGACGCCTGGGAAGGAGGGGATGCCGGGGGCGATCCGCGAAGCGGAGCGAATCGCCTCGGAGAATCCGGGCTATTTCCTGCCCAACCAGTTCAAGAATCCGGCGAACCCGGAGATCCATTTCAAGACGACCGGCCCAGAAATCTGGAAAGCGACGGACGGGACAGTGGACGTATTTGTGTCCGGCGTGGGAACGGGCGGCACGATCACGGGCGTTAGCAGATACATCAAGCAGTTCAAGAAAATTGAAAGTATTGCGGTGGAGCCGGCGGCTTCGCCGGTGTTGTCGGGAGGCCAGCCGGGGCCGCACAAGATCCAGGGGATCGGCGCGGGGTTCAAACCGGATACGCTGGACCTTGGCGTGGTGGACCGGGTCGAGCCGGTGAGCGATGAGGAGGCGTTTGAATACGCGCGGCGGCTGACGCGGGAGGAAGGCATCATCAGCGGGATCAGCTCGGGCGCGGCGGTGGCGGTTGCGGTGCGCATAGCGGCGCAGGATGGGTACGAAGGAAAGACGGTCGTGGCGATTTTGCCGGATTCGGGCGAGCGGTATTTGTCGACGCCGCTGTTTGAATGATTGCGGATTTCGGATTTTTTAACCACAAAGAACGCAAAGAAAACAAAGGAAACGTCTTTACTGGCCGGAATTAAAAGGAACACCCCCACAACGCGCGCTCGCGAGGAAAATATTTGAAAGACCTCTTGGGACGCCACTGGTTGTAATCGAGGGGATCCTCACGCCCGCCCAGGGGTTGTCTGTCGAAAAAAGGTGGCAGTCTCTGGCTGGGCGGGCTCAGGATGACAGGCTTTGATCTTGGTTTTCTGCCACAAAAAAGCCCTGGCGACAGGGCTTGGTCGCTCAGGATGACAGGCTTTGATTTTTGCGTAACTAAAAAGCCCGCGAGAGGGCTTGGAATAGGGATTTGAGAAAGGAGTGAATGAGATGGGCAAGGGACCGGGTTTAGGGACGAGTGCGATTCATGCGGGTCAGGAGCCGGATCCGGCGACGGGTGCGCGGGCCGTTCCGATTTATCAGACCACGTCGTACGTGTTTAAAGACACGGCGCATGCGGCGCGCCTTTTCGGGCTGGAGGAATTTGGCAACATCTACACGCGGATTATGAATCCGACCACGGACGTGTTTGAGAAACGGATGGCGGCGCTCGAGGGCGGGGTGGGTGCGCTGGGCGTGGCGTCGGGTTCTGCGGCGATCACGCTGGCCGTTTTAAACATCACGCGGGCCGGCCAGAATTTTGTTTCGTCGAAGACGCTGTACGGGGGTACGTACGCGCTGTTCGCGCACACGTTAAAGAATTTCGGGATCGAGGCGCGGTTTGCGGACGCGGCGGACCCGGACTCGTTTGCGCGGCTGATCGACGAGAACACGCGGTTTCTGTACGTCGAGACGATCGGCAACCCGGCCAACGATATAGCGGATTTCGAGGCTATCGCGAAGGTGGCGCACGATCACGGCATCCCGTTCATGGTGGACAATACGGTGGCGTCGCCGCTGCTGTTCCGTCCGATCGAGTACGGGGCGGATATCGTGGTTCATTCGGCGACGAAAATCATCGGGGGGCACGGTACGTCGATCGGCGGGGTGATTGTGGACGGGGGTACGTTCAACTGGGCGAACGGGAAGTTTCCGGAGATCGACGGACCGAACGAGAGCTACCATGGGTTGAACCTTTACGAGGCGCTGAAGCCGCTGGGCAACATCGCGTACATCATCAAAGCGCGTGTGACGCTGTTGCGCGACATGGGGCCGGCGCTGTCGCCGTTTAATGCGTTTTTGCTGTTGCAGGGGCTGGAGACGCTTCATCTGCGTGCGCCGCGTCATTGCGAGAACGCGCTCGAGGTGGCGCGGTTCCTCGAGGGGCACAAGCAGGTGGCGTGGGTGAACTATCCGGGGCTGGAGAGCCATCCGGATCACGCCCTGGCGATGAAATACCTCCCGGACGGTCAGGGGGCAATCCTCGGGTTCGGCCACAAGGGCGGGTACGACGGCGCGGTGAAGTTCATCAACAGTGTGAAGCTGGCGTCGCACCTGGCCAATGTGCTGGATGCCAAGACGCTCGTGATTCATCCGGCTTCGACCACGCACCAACAACTGAGCGAGGCGGAGCAGCGTGCCGCGGGCGTGACGCCGGATTATATACGGGTCTCGGTCGGACTCGAGGACGCCGAGGATATTATAGAGGACCTGGACCAGGCGCTGGGGTAAATAAAGGACAAAGGACAAAGGACAAATGAGAGAAAGATGAAGGGGCCGGGCCGGGAGGAAGGGACGAAAGGGACATAAGGGACATAAGAGGCCCATGGGACCTATGAGACGGATAGGACGAATGGGACCTAATAGGGCGAAGGGGATGGCGAAGTCGCGAGTTTTGGCGATGCCGGCCTACTTCTGCACGGCATAGACAACTTCGGGGCGATTGGTTAGCGTCGGGGATTAAGCGCCGATTATAATAGGTGCAAGTGCATTAACAGCGTAAATGAGTGGGTCTTATGGCCGAGCCAGGTTCCGTCGGCATAGTTGAGCCGAACTTTTTCAGATTCGCCGAACCTCCGGACGAGATGGCGCTCGATTGCGGGCGGCGTCTGGGCCCGATCACGGTTGCTTATGAGACGTACGGCACGCTTAACGCCGACCAATCCAACGCCGTTTTAATTCTTCATGCTCTTTCGGGCGACGCCCATGTGGCCGGTTACCACTCGGCGGACAAGTCCGTTGACGAGTCCAAGCCCGGGTGGTGGGACGCGATGGTGGGGCCGGGAAAAGGGTTCGATACCGCCAAGTATTTTGTGATCTGCTCGAACATGCTTGGCGGGTGCAGAGGCTCGACGGGCCCGTGCTCGATCGACCCGGCTACAGGCAAGCCCTACGGGCTGACGTTTCCGATTATTACGGTAGCGGACATCGTTCGTGCGCAGCAGTACCTGATCGACCACCTGGGCATCAAGAGACTCTTGGCGGTCGCGGGCGGGTCGATGGGCGGAATGCAGGCGCTGGAGTGGGCGGTGAGGTTTCCGGAGCGGGTGAAATCGGCGCTGATCATCGCCAGCACGCACCGAAGCGGGCCGCAGGAAATTGCGTTCAACGCGGTGGGCCGTCATGCGATCCTCGGCGACAAGACCTTCGAGGCCGGCGATTATTACGATTCGGCGCCGCCGGCGAAAGGCCTGTCGATCGCGCGGATGCTGGCGCACATCACGTACCTTTCGCAACAGTCGATGCACGCGAAATTCGGGCGCGCCCTGAGGTCCAGCGACCAGTTCAGCTACGATTTCGACAGCGAGTTTTCCGTCGAGACGTACCTCGATTACCAGGGGCAGCAGTTCGTGAACCGGTTCGACGCCAACAGCTACCTCTACATCACCAAGGCGATCGATTACTTCGACATCAGCGCCGAGTTCGGGTCGCTGGAGGCGGCGACGGCGAGAGTCCAGGCCAAGACGCTAGTGCTGTCGTACTCGAGCGATTGGCTGTATCCGCCTGCGCAGTCCGAGGAGATGGTGTACGCGCTGATGCGCAACCGGAAAGACGTCACGTACTGCAACATCGAGTCGGCCTATGGGCATGATGCGTTCCTGCTCGAGGTGGACGTGATGGAGCGGATCATCCGCGGGTTTCTCGAGAACGCGGCCGACCCGTCACGGCCTTGCAAAAAGACGGCGGCGTGCGCGTGCAAGGCGTCGGACAGGACGGCGCCGCCGCCGGCTTCGGCGCACAGCATTTATGACGGCCGGCGGATCGATTATGACCGGATCCTTGACTTGGTAGAGCCGGGTAGCCGGGTGCTGGATATCGGTTGCGGGAACGGGGTGCTGCTGTGCCGGCTGATCCGGGAGAAACAGGTTCGCGGCGCAGGGATTGAGCTGGCTCAGGAAAACCTGGTGAGTTGCGTCGAGTGCGGCATCAGCGTGATTCAGGCGGACGTGGGCCGCGGGTTGCGCGAGCTGCCGGACGGATCGTTCGATTACGCCGTGCTCAGCATGACGCTGCAGGTCATCGAGAAGCCGGAAGTGGCGCTGCGCGAGATGCTGCGGGTAGGGAAGAAGTGCGTGGTGAGCTTCCCAAACTTTGCGTTCTGGAAAGTGCGCCTGAAGTCGCTGCTGACCGGGCGGGCGCCAGTGACGCGGAACCTTCCTTACGCGTGGCACACTACGCCGAACCGCCACGTCCTGTCGATCAAGGATTTCCGGCAGTTCTGCGAGTCCAACGGGGCGAGAATTATCCGCGAGATACCCATCTCGAGCCACGGGCGGACCGTCAGGACAACGTCGTTGTGGCCCAACCTTCTGGCGGACGAGGCCGTGTTTGTCATTTCTGCAAAGTAAGTGCAGAATCGGGGCAAAAGACGCGGAGAACGTAGCGCTGCCAAGGCCGCAACCAAACGGGTATGGGGTTTGTTGAACATAAGGGACAAAAGGGACATAAGCGACATAAAGGGATGACGGGGTTTGGGCGGCCCAACGGGAGAAAAAAGGGGCATCCTCAACATCTGAATCTTGCGCCGCGCGGCGAGAAATCACGGGCTAGTACTACAGAGAAACGCAGAGTCTGAACAATTTTGGTTAGCCTGTAATGCTGTTTAACTCGACTCAGTTTGTGGTTTTCTTTCCGCTGGTGGGGGCGTTTTATTTTTTGCTGCCGCAGGGGTTGCGTTGGGTTCTTTTGCTGGGGGCCAGCTATTTTTTTTACATGAGCTGGGAGCCGGGGTACGTGGTGTTGCTGGCGGTTTCGACGGGTGCGGCTTACGCGGGCGGGTTGCTAATCGGACGGACAAGGGGGCGGGGTCGGACGTGGTGGCTGGCGGCGGGGTTGGGCGTCAACTTCGGTCTGCTGTTCTTTTTTAAATACTACACTTTTTTTTCGGGCGAGCTGCGGCCGCTGCTGGAATCCGTCGGGATAGATTTTTCACTGCCGGCGAGCCGGTTTTTGCTGCCGCTGGGGATATCGTTCTACACGTTCCAGGCGTGCAGCTACCTCATGGACGTCTATCGCGGTAAGCAAGCGCCGGAACGGCACCCGGGCCTGTTCGCGCTGTACGTTTCGTTTTTCCCGCAGCTTGTCGCGGGGCCAATCGAACGCGCAGGCAACCTGCTGCCGCAGTTGCGCGCACTCGCGCGCGCGGGCGAGCGGCACCGGTTTGATTACGACGACGCCACCAACGGGCTGAAACTGATGGCGTGGGGATTTTTTAAGAAGATCGTTATCGCGGATCGGCTGGCGGTGGTTGTGGATCAAGTTTACGGCCAACCTGAAAGTTACGGCGGGCCCGCGCTGGCGATGGCCACGGTGTGCTTTGCGTTCCAGATTTTCTGTGATTTCTCGGGCTACACCGACATCGCGATCGGCTGCGCGCGTGTGCTGGGATTCAGGCTGACGAACAATTTTCGCAGGCCGTATTTCGCGGCGTCGGTAGCGGATTTCTGGCGGCGGTGGCACATCTCGCTGACGTCATGGTTCCGCGACTACGTGTACATCCCGCTGGGCGGCAACCGGGTTAACGAGGGCCGGTGGCGCATCAACATCGCGGTCGTGTTCCTGCTCAGCGGTTTGTGGCACGGCGCGAACTGGACGTTCCTGGCGTGGGGCGCCATCCACGCGGGCTACATCGTCGTCGGCAAACTGACAATGCCGATGCGGGAGAGACTCAGCGCGGCACTGGGCCTGACACGCGCGCCGCGGGTCCATCACGCCATGCGCATGGCGTCGACGTTTGCGTTGGTATGTTTTGCGTGGATCTTCTTCCGGGCGGAATCGGTTGGAGACGCGGTTGGGATCGTGCGCGGGCTGGTATCGGGTTGGGGCGCGGTGCTCGAACCGGCGCGGTTGTACGAGGTGGTGCGGTCGATGGGCGTGTTGCCGCGGGAGCTGGCGGTGGTGGCGGGGTTGGTGGCGATCCTTGAGGTGGCGCATGTTTGCCAGACCAGAGGGGTAACGCTGGACTGGCTTTCGCGGCGCCCGCTGCCGGTGCGTTGGGCCTTTTATTCGGCGTTGATCTGGACTATCGTGATTTTCGGCGTGTTTCGGCAAAAGGAATTCATCTACTTCACTTTCTGACACTTTTATGAAACGTTTTGTCATAAAACTCGGCGCATTCGCGTTCGTAAACGCGGTCATCGCCGGCGCCGTGCTGGCCGTGATCGATTCGCGGTACGCGTTTAAGCAGTTCGAGACGGACTCGGTGCTGCTTTCGATGCCGCGGGGCGAGGAGATCGGCGTGCTGGTGATGGGTACGTCGCGTGCGCGCGTGCTGACGCGGGTAAGATGCAACCTCGAGTGCCTGGAGCGCGAATTTGGGTGCCGGGTGTTCAACATTTCGGTGCCGTTCGGCGGGGGCATCGTGCCGGAAAAGATTTACCTGGGTGAGTTTTACGGGCGCGGGAACCGGGCGGGGACGATCCTGTTTTTCCTGGACCCGTTCACGATGTTTTCGCCGCAGCCGAATCAGGACCACCGGTTCGTGTATTACGAGCCGCTGCGTCCGTCGCTGCTGCTGGCGATGGCGCGCAACGAGATCCCGTTCCGCCGCATCTTGATTTACATGCAGTCGAAATTCACGTGGCGGTGGGTCAGCCAGGCCGCCGGAACGGTGCCGTGCGATTTTGAGACGGTCAAAGATGGGAGACCCGACCCGGAGAAGGCGCGGATGCGCGTCGAGAGCCTGTATTTTGATGGGCTGAACGAAGGTTATTTCGCGCATTATGCGCAAACGTTGCGCGATATCCTGGAAATGGCGAAACAGCACGGTGCGCGGGTTGTTGTTGCCCTCCCCCCCACTCTGCTCGGCCCACAGCCGGGCGCAGACAGGCTGATTCGCCAGCTTGACGAGTTCAAGAAAAGCTATGCGTTGGAGTTTTACGATTTCACGGGGGCGATTACGGATACGGCGCTGTTTTCGGATTACGACCACCTGAATTCGCCGGGCGTAGAGAGGTTTGTGAAAGATTATCTCCTGCCGGTGCTGAAGTAGCGGACCTTGTGGACACTGTGGACGTGGTGGACATTGTGGACGGAAAACGGGCGTTTTGTGGCGCGGGCTTGTTGGCTGCAGTTTCGATCCTGCTGGTTGGATTTATCGGGTGTGGAAAGGCGGCGGGGCCTTCCGTTTCCGCAGAATCCTTTGCCAGCCCGAACCTTCTGGTGAACCGGGCGCGGATCGAGTTTGTGAAAAGCGCGGTTGCGGCCAACGAGCCGGTGCTTTCTACGGCGTACGCGGATTTGCTTCGGACGGCCGACTACCTGGTGCAGCAGTCGCCGAACCCGATTCGGGGGGAACTGAAGGTGCCGGGTTTTTACACCGACGAGCGGGAAACGCAGCAGCGGATCGTGCGGCAACTGCGGAAGGATGCGCGCATCTCGAATGCGCTGGCGCTGGCATGCGCGATGTCGGGCGAGAAGGCCTATGGGGAGAAGTCGCGCGAGTTCATTTTTGCGTGGGTGGACAACCTGACGCGGCCGGTGAACGGGGGTCATTGGTGGCAGCAGGTGAAACTGGCGCGACGCGGGGACACGCCGCTGGCCATTGCGTATAGTTTTCCGGCGTTCATGTACGCTTTTGACCTTCTGCGGGGCGAAGGGCTGGTGAACGAATCGGAAGTCGAGCGGTTTCGGGGGTGGCTGCGCCCGTTTGTGGAGTACCATCTGCCCGAGGAGTTGTACAAGAACAACCATCACAATTGGCAGGTGGTGTTTTTGATGTGCGCGGGCCACGTGTTGCAGGACGCGGACCTGTTTGACCGGGCATGCCGGTATTACCGCCACGGTTTGCGTGGGCAAATCGGGGCGGACGGGCGGCTGCCAAAGGAGCTCGGGCGCGAGGAAAAATCGGGCACCTACATCCTTATGGCGCTGGAGGGGATGGTCCAGGCGGTGCAGATTGCCGAGGCGCACGGGGTGATGCTGCGCGACCTGAAGTCCAAACGTGGCGCGACGCTGGAAGATGCGGTCAACTTTTACTGCGGCTACCTGGACGATCCGGTTGCGTGGGCGCGGCATACCAATAGCGATAAGCTCAATGCGCCCGCGGACAGGTCGGACTGGGGGTATATTCTCGAGCTGCCGTACCGTTGGTGGCGCACCCCGAGGTATCTGGGCTACATGCAGAAACGGCCGTACGGGTACGACGTCGAGCGGTGCTATACGATGGACTTCGCGACATTACTGTTTGCGAAAAAATTAGGGACAGACTACGAATTTAAATCAAGCTGCGATAATACTTTAGCCAAGAAAAATTCATGGCCTGTCCCTGGTTTTTAAAAATTCGTAGTCTGTCCCTAATTTTTATTTTGCCGCATATTGGGTTTTAGGGGAATTAAAAACCTTAAATCGGGTTTGTGTTTTGCAGGCGGGATAGTTGTAAATACTGTATTGTCAAAGGTTTAGGTGGTTTTTAGGGGTTGGCATGGTTTGTGCTTTCTTCGGGAACCATGGAGCTGGGTAGCGACATTAAATTGAATAGGCGCGCGTGCGCGATCCTGAAAACGGCGTCGGCTGTTTTCGGCGGTGTTTTTTTTTCGATATGGGCGTATGGGACACCGGAATTGGTTGTCAACCTTCCGTCGGGTCCAGCCGTTATAAATCGTGAGTACCAAATAGGTTGCGAGATTTCCTGGGCAGGCGAGGCGGGCGAATACATAATTTTCCCAGCGGAAATTGGCACCTTGGACTGGGGTACATCGGCGGTAGTCAAAATAGAAGCTTTTAGACGCGGCGACGAGCACGTTGTTGCGCAAACAATTGAAATAATACCCAAGAAAGCGGGCGAGTTTGACTCGCCCGAGATCAGGGTTCCGTACCTCGACCCCGAGGCCACACCCCCAGCGGAGAGTTCCGCTCCACAAACGGCCCCCCCTGACTCTAGCGCCTCCCCCTCGCTCAGAGCAGAACCGTTTAAGATAGTGGTCCGGACGCCCAGGCGTCTTGTCTGGATCTCCGGTGGCCTCGGGGCCTCCCTTCTCCTCCTCACTGCCGTTGGCTGGTGGTCTGCGCGGGTTTTGCGCAGACCACGGCCAACCACTTCGGGCGCCGTTCCGGCGCTTGACTTCACCGAACTTCAAGCGATGCTTCATCGCATACGCCAATACCGTCTTGACGGGAAGTTTTACGAGTATTACCAGGGCCTGTCGCGGGTCAGCGACGTTCTGGGCAACGGGCCGCTGTCTTCGGCGCTGGCGGGCCGAGCACAACGTGCGGGTTATGCCGGTGCACGGCCTTCGGACGACGAACTGGACGGAGATTTCCGCGACGTGGAACGCGCGCTTTTGAAGCGACGGGAGGAATTGACAGCATGACACCCTCTGTAGAGGCGATACGGCGGCAGGTGGAAGAGCAGTCGAACTTTGTGAGCCGGCTGCGGGCTGAGATCGGCAAGATCATCGTGGGCCAGCAGTACATGGTGGACCGGCTTTTGCTGGGCATGCTGGCGAACGGCCACGTGCTGGTGGAAGGCGTGCCGGGCCTGGCCAAGACGACGGCGGTCAAGACGCTGGCGAAATCGATGCAGTGCCATTTCTCGCGGATCCAGTTTACGCCCGACCTGCTTCCGGCGGACCTGATCGGCACGCTGGTGTACAACCCCAAAGACGGCGGGTTTACCACGAAGAAAGGCCCGATTTTCGCCAACGTCATCCTGGCGGACGAAATCAACCGCGCCCCGGCGAAGGTGCAGAGCGCGCTGCTCGAAGCCATGCAGGAACGGCAGGTGACGATCGGCGAATCGACGTTCCCGCTCGAGGAGCCGTTCATGGTGCTGGCCACGCAAAACCCAATCGAACAGGAGGGGACGTATCCGCTGCCCGAAGCGCAGGTGGACCGGTTCATGCTGAAGCTGAAGGTGAATTATCCGACGCGGGACGAAGAGCGGGAGATCATGGACCGGATCAACCTGCTGCACGAGGCGCAGGCGAAACCGGTGGTGACCAAACATGAAATTCTGGATGCGCGGGAGGTGGTCAACGCGATTTACGTCGACAACAAGGCGAAGAACTACATTGTGGATCTGGTTCAGGCGACGCGCAACCCGGCGGGGTTCGGTCTGAACATGAAACACCTGATCGAGTACGGTGCGTCGCCGCGCGCGACGATTTACTTACAGCAGGCGGCGAAGGCGCAGGCGTTCTTGCAGGGGGAAGGCAACGTGTTCCCGAACGACGTGAAACAGGTGGCGATGGACGTGTTGCGCCACCGGATCATCGTGACGTACGAAGCGGAAGCCGAAAACATGACCAGCGAGGATATTATCCGCAAGATCCTCGACACCGTCCCCGTTCCCTGAGGACACGAAAGGCCGAACCGATGTCCACCAGGGCCAACAAATCCGAGCGCCTTCCGAAGCGTGTGCGGCGGGCCGTGAGCGCGTTTTGGGGCGGCAGTAAGCAGTCGAGCGGGGGCACGATCACAGCAAACCCCGACGCGGCGCCGTCGGAGGGGAGCGGGATCCCGCAGGAAGTGATGCGGCAGATCCGGCGCATCCAGATCCGGACCAGCCACATGGTGAACGACATCCTGGCGGGCCAGTACGAGAGCGTGTTCAAAGGCCAGGGGATGGAGTTCAAGGAAGTGCGGGAGTACGTGCCGGGCGACGACGTGCGGATGATCGACTGGAACGTGACGGCGCGGACAAACGTGCCGCACGTGAAACTGCTGGCGGAGGAGCGCGAGCTGACGGTGATGCTGCTGGTGGACGCGAGCGGATCGGGACGGTTCGGCAGCGTGAGCCGGTTCAAGAACGATCTGGCTGCGGAACTTTGCGCGGTGCTGGCGTTTTCGGCGATCAAGAACAACGACAAGGTGGGCCTGATCATTTTCACGGACGATATCGAGTTGTACATCCCGCCGAGCAAAGGGCGGCGGCATGTGCTTCGTGTAATCCGCGAGGTGCTGTATTTCAAGGCGAGGGGGCGCGGGTCGAACATTCCCGGTGCGCTGCATTTTTTGAACGGTGTGACGCAGCGTCGGGCGGTGTCATTTTTGGTATCGGACTTCATGGCGGACGATTACGAGACGGCGCTTCGTGTGGCGAACCGTCGTCACGACGTGATTGGGGTGACGGTAACCGACCCGCGCGAGGAGGTACTCGAGAACGTGGGGCTGGTGGCGGTGGTGGATGCGGAGACGGGGCGCGAGGCGCTGGTGAATACGGGCGACGAAACCGTGCGGGTGCGGTATGCGCGGGAGGCGCGGGAACGGGCCAAGACGCGGGACAAGATTTTTCAGCGGACGCGGGTGGATGCGATCAACGTGCGCACGGACCAGCCGTATATTGCGGAAATCTACCGGTTTTTCCGGATGCGTGAGAGGCGATATGCGTAAGGAAAACAGGGACGCTGGGACGCGAAAAGCAGGGACAGACACGATTTTCAAACTGCCGAAGGTCGCGAAAAGCAGGGACAGACACGATTTTCAAACTGCCGAAGGTCGCGAAAAGCGGGGACAGACACGCTTTTTTCAAACTGCCGAAGGTCGCGAAAAGCGGGGACAGACACGCTTTTTTCAAACTGCCGAAAAAAGCGAGTCAGTCCCCGTTTTTCGCGGATGCGGGAGCGGCGCTATGCGTGATGAGGAGCAGGATCGATGAGTGAAATGACGCCGAATCGACTGCATGAGTTTCGGTCGCAGTATGGGGCGCGGAGCAAGCGTGGCGTGCTGCCGTATGTGCAACTGGTGTTGACGGCAGGAGGCTTCGTGCTGATAGCGCTGCTGTTGTTGAGCGGGCGAAAACAGCCGCCGGCGCCGGGCGGGGGCGGGATGCCGGCAGACGAGCAGCGTCGGTACGCGGCGTATCTCGAGGGCAAGAGCGAGCCGATGGCGGCGGTGCGGGCGTACGAGGCGTACATGAACACGGCGTCGCTGAGCCCGCAGGAGCGGTCGAAGGTGGCGTATTCGGCGGCGAAGCTGTCGATCGATACGGAACGTTACGACGAGGCGCTCCCGTACCTTTACCAGGCGGAATTTCTGGATCCGGAATCGAGTCTCAAGGACGAAATCAACAAGAAAGTGGTGCTTTGCCTGGACAAACTGGGTCGCGGCGCAGACCTGCGGCACGAGTTGCGGAAACGGACGGACATCAAGCGGTCGGCGGCGGACGTCGAGCCCGGCGAAACCGTGGTGGCGGAGTTTGCCGGCGAGGTGTTGACGGACAAGGATCTCGAGAAAGAGGTCGAGAAGCTGCCGGCGGCGGCGCGGGATTCGGTGTCGACGCCGGAGAAACAGGCGGAGATGGTGAAGATGCTGGTTGCGCAACGGCTGCTGCTGGATAAGGCCCGCCGGCTTGAATTGGACAAGGATCCGGAGATCCAGGAGCAACTGGTCAAGCAGCTCGATGCGATGATCGTGCAGAAGCTGATCGAGGACGAGGTGCGCAAGAACGTCCAGGTGACGCCGGAAGACGTCGAGCGGTTTTACAAGGCGGAGCCGGCGAAGTTCACCGACCCGGCGACGGCGGAGGTTCAGGTTGCGGACGCGGAGAGTGAGGAGGCGGCGAAGGCCATCACGGAATTCAAGGCGGATGCGGTGACGATTCGGCAAGGCGGTCCGGTGCCGGGCGCGCCGCGCGAACTGGACGCGACGTCGGTTTTTGCTGCGGAACCCGGCGCGGTGGCGGGGCCGGTGCAATGCGGCGAGCGGTGGTACGTGTTCAAGGTCAAGAGCAAGACGGCGGAGAAACTAAGGCCGTTTGAAGAAGTGAAAGAGGCGGCGACGCGGATGCTCGAGATGCAGAAGGAACAGGAGCAGTTTAAGGCGCTGATCGAGCAGACGCTCGAGGCACGCGACGTGAAGCTCTATCTCGACCGGTTGCAGAAGGCGCCCGCGGCACAATGACGACGTGGCTTGCCATAGGCTTTTTGGCATATGCGGCGTCCGTGCCGGCGGCGTCCGTGCCGGCGGCGTCCGTGCCGGCGGCGTCCGTGCCGGCGGCGTCCGTGCCGGCGGCGTCCGTGCCGGCGGCGGCGTCAGACCCGACGGTCGACGTGCGCACGCAACTGACGCCGCCAGTGATCCCGTTTCACCGTCAGGCGCAGTTCTCGATCGTTGTCGAGGCGCCGGAAAACGTCGCGGTGAAATTGCCGGACATGCTCGAGAAGATGGGCGGCGTGCCGGTGTCGGATGTTCGCCGCGACACGAAAAAATTGGGCAAGAATCGCGTGCGCATCACGGAAACATACGTGCTGGATCCGATTTTCACCGGCAAATACGGGATCAAACCGGTCGAAGTGACGTGGGGCGAGAACAACGGGGTAGTTGTAGCGAGCCCTGGGCTTGTGGTGTGCGACCTGACCGAGGCGGAGAAGGCGGAGGCGGAAAAATTCGCGGATAACGCGGGCCCGGCGAGTGCGCCGGGGTTGGTTACACAGTATTGGCGGTGGATAACGATTGCGGCGGCGGTAGCAGCGGCGCTGGCGGCGGCAGTGGTGTGGGCGGTGTGGCTGCGGAAGCGTGCTGAGAAGCTTGCGCCGTCCCCGCCGGCGTGGGAAGTGGCGTACAGGAGACTTCGCGAATTGGACGAGCGCCATTTGCCGGAAGCGGGCCGGTACGAGCCGCATTACGTGGATCTATCGGCCATTTTGCGCTACTACATTGAGGATCGGTTTCATCTGCGTGCGCCCGAGCAGACAACGCAGGAGTTTCTGGCGGCGGCGTCGACCAGCGGCTTGTTTTCAACCGATCATCAGCAACTGCTTTCGGAATTGCTCGAACACAGCGACCGGGTGAAGTTTGCGCAATACGTGCCGTCGGTGCCGGAGATGGAACGTTCGTTTGCGGCGGTGTTGCAGTTCGTGGATGAGACGGTTCCGAAGCCGCAGGAGCAACCGGAAGAGGCGGCCCAAGGGGCGGCCCAAGGGCCGTCGGCGGAGGCTGCCGCATGAAGCTGCCGGCCGAATTTGCGTATACGTCGCTGATGAACCCGTGGGCGCTGCTGTTGCTGGTGGCGGTACTGGTGGTGCTTGCGTCGGAGTTGACGGCGCGGGCGCCGGGCGTTGTGACTATCTCGACCGGCGAGACGCTGCGCAAGATTCCGGGGGGGCGTCGTCGTCATTTGCGGCGGCTGCCGGCCTTATTGAGGGCGTGCGCGCTCTCGCTGCTGGTGATCGCGCTGGCGCGGCCCATCATGGGTTACACGGTGCGAAAAGACCGGGCGAACGTGACGGACATCATATTGTGCGTGGACGTGTCGCGGAGCATGATGGCACTGGACTTTATCGCCAACGGGCAGCGGCTCGACCGGCTCGCGGTGACGAAGGCGGCGGTCAGAAATTTCCTGGACAACCGGAAGCAGCGGCGCAGCGACCGGTTCGGCATGGACCGGATCGGCCTGGTGCTTTATTCGACGTATGCGTGGACGGCATGCCCGCTGACGCTGGATTATGGCGTGGTGGAACGGGAAGTGGAGCGGGCGGGCGTCAATGAGCAGGACGAGAAACGGCAGAGGACCGCGATCGGGTCGGCGATCGGTCTTGCGGTGAGCCGGCTTCGGAAATCGGAAGCCAAGAGCAAGGTGATCGTGCTGCTGACGGACGGGTTGAACAACGCGGGCGAACTCGGCCCGATGACGGCGGCCCGGCTCGCCAAAGAGTACGGCATCCGCATCTACACGATCGGGGCGGGATCGGTCGAGGGCGGGATGATACCGGTGCCGACGCCGTTTGGAATGTTCGTGAATCGGTCCGCGGGCGGCATAGACGAGGACGCGCTGAAAAAGATCGCGTCGGCGACGGGCGGCAAATATTACCGTGCGACGGATTTCGAGTCGCTGGCGGAGGCGTATGCGGAGATTAACAAGCTGGAGACAACGGAAATCGAGGTGAACGATTACGTCGAGCACAAGGAAGGTTTTATGCCGTTTGCGTTGGTGGGTGCGGCGTTGATGCTGGTTTCGGCGTTTTCGCGCAGATTATGGTTCGACACGATCCCATGAAAAGCAGACCGGAGACCGGAGACTGGAGACTTGAGGAAAAGGATAAGACCTTTTGGGATGCCACCGGTATTGAGCGAGGGGATCCTCACGCCCGCCCAGGGGCTGTCTGCAAACAACATCTATGCCGGTGGCTGGGCGGGCGCAGGATGACAGGCTTTGGAGATCGGAGACTGGAGGTCTCGGTGGCTTTGTTGATGAGGAACGATAGGTGCGATTTGGGTTTATATTTCCGCTGAGCCAGCTTCATTGGTGGGTTGGCGCGGGCGTGGTGGCGGCAGGGCTGATTGCCTTTGCGTTGCACGCGCTGGAGGCGCGGCGGCGTCGGCGTCTGCACGCTTTTGTGGAGGCGCAGTTGGCCCCGCGGCTGCTGCCGGGGTACCGGGATGCGGTGCGTCGTCCGCTGTTCTGGCTGACGGTTGTCGGTTTTGCGGCGGTAGGATTGACGTTTGCGCAGCCGCACTGGGGCGCATCGTGGCAGGAAGTTCGGCAGTTGAGCCATGATGTGGTTGTGTGCCTAGACACGTCGGAAAGCATGCGTGCGGCGAACCCGCTTCCTACGCGGCTGGACCGGGCCAAACAAAAGATCAATTCGCTGCTGGACAAATTGCCCGTGGACCGGTTTGCGCTGGTGGCGTTTTCGGGCGCGTCGGCGTTGCAGTGCCCGCTCACGCACGACCAGGGCTATTTCAAGATGGTGCTGGACGCCACGGACACCAATGCGGTGAGCCGCAAGGGCACCGATATCGCGGCGGCCCTCCGTGAATGCGCCAACCTGTTTAAGGAAGAGACGGAAGCCAACGGGTACATCGACAAAGACTCGAGGGCGATCCTGTTGATCAGCGACGGCGAGCAGGTATCGGGCGACGCCGTGGCCGAAGCCGAGAAGGTTTCGGAGTACGCGCGCATTTACGTAATTGGGGTGGGCGATCCGCGGGGCACCGAGGTGATGATGCCGGACTGGATGGGCCGCTATGTCCGGGTGATGGACGGCAACAAGCCGCACCTGTCCAAGCTGGATGAGCAGACATTGCAGCGGATAGCCAACGCGGGCAACGGCGGCTATATCCTGAGTTCGCCGGACAATTCGGACATCAACGAGATTTTTGCGGAGATCCAGAGCCTTGCGGCGCGGAAGACGTCGAGCGACATCCGGCTGCAACTGGTGAACCGTTACCAGTGGCCGCTGGCGTTGGCGATAGCGTGTTTTGCCGGCGAGGGCTTATGGATCGGCCTGATGCCGCTGCTGCGGTCGTGGCGTCTTCGGCGGCTTGGCGAGGCCGTGGGCGTGGAGGAACCCGGTAATGGATAGGCGCGGAATCGAGCTGGTGTTGGCGAGCCTGCTGCTGGTTTTATGTGGGCGTGTGGAAGCGGTGGGGTCGTTTCGGCAGCAGCTGGAAAAGGGGAACGGGCAGCTTCGCGAAGGGAATCCCACGGGTGCGCTGGATCAGTACCGCGAGCTGTTGACCGAGGATCCGGAGTCGCCATTGGTGCGTTACAACATGGGGTTGGCGCATTATGGCGAGGCAAGCCAATTCGGCGGGTTGGGATCAACCGAGGACGCGCTAGCGGCGTTGAACAAGGCGAAGGAAGAGTTTGAGAACGCGGAGAAGTACTCGAGGGACCCGAAGTTGCGGCTTGACGCGGCGTTCAACCACGCCAATGCGACGGCGCAACAGGCGAAATGGTCGGCGGAAGCGGCGAAATCGGGTGCGGGAAAGTTTGAAGATACGATCACGGCATTCGAGGCGTCGGTGACCGAATACGAGGAGTTGCTGAAACGCCAGCCGGATCATGCCGGTGCGAAGCAAAACCTGGACCACATGCGTTACCTGCTCAAGAGCATGCTGCAAAACCCGCCGCCGCCCCACGAACAGCAACAACAGCAGCAACAACAACAGCAAGATGGCCAGAATCAAGACCAGGATCAGCAGAAGCAGGAGCAGCAACAGCAGGAGCAACAGGATCAGCAGCAGGAGCAACAGGCCCAGGATCAGCAGCAACAGGAGGCCCAGGCGCAGCAGCAACAAGAACAACAAGCCGCGCAGTCTGAGCAAGATCAGCAACAGGATCAGCAAGATCAGGCGCAGAATTCGGATAATCTGCCGGAGGGCAACGTGGAGGCGCTGCTCGAGTCGCTTGAAGAGACGGATAAGCGTGAACAGCGCGAGGTGAAAAACCCGCAGCGCGGCAACCCGGTACAAGGCAACTGGTGGTAATGCGGACGGTTTTTTGGATAGGCGCCATAACGGCGGCAGCGGCGGTTTGGGCCGCGTTTGTGCTCGGCGGGACAACTATCGACGCCGCGGAGAACGTGGCGTCGGTGCGCGCATACGTGGATGACACCACCGTGATGGCGGGGACGCAGTTCACGCTTACGATCGAGATAAACGGGCGGGCGGACGGGCTTCCGACGATGCCGGATGTGGACGGGCTGCAGATCAACTCGAGGCCCAACACGCAGGCCACCCGGATGGAGTTCTCGAGCGTTACGAACACGGCGATCAGCCGGCAGGAATATGGCTACTACGCCTATGCAACCAAGCCGGGGAAGATTACGATCCCACCGATCACCATTATGGTCGACGGGAAGGCGCAGACAACGGAATCGATCGAGCTGACGGTGCTGGAGGCGGCGGTCCCGCAGGTGCGGATGCCTCCGGGTCCGGCGCCGCATCAGGTTTGGCCGCCGCGTGTGCTCCCGCAAATGCTCCAGCCGCCCGCGAAGGACAACGAGGTGAGCCTCGAGGAAGCGGTTTTTATCGAGAGTCATGTCGACAAGACACAAGTTTACCAGGGGGAGCCGGTCGAACTGACGCTGGGCATCTGGGTTCTGAACACGAGTGGTTTTCGTGTGTACAGTTATCGCGATCAGCCGTTTGAGCCGCCGTCGTGCGAAGGTTTTTACCCGACGCCGCTGGAGGAAGACGTCAGCGAAACCAGCCGGGACGGGCGTGCGTACAAGGCGGTGACATACCGGCGCACGCTTTACCCGACGGTAGCGGGGGATCTTCAGGTAGGCGAATGGCGCTGGTCGGGTGCGGCGTCTTACGGGCTCCGGGAATGGCGAATCGAGCGGAGGGCGCCGGCGATAGCGATCCACGTGCTGGCGCTTTCCGAGGCGCCGCCGAATTTTTCCGGCGCTGTCGGTCAGTATACGTTGGAGGCGAAGCTGTCGCGGGAGGAGGGTGTGCAAGGCGTGCCGATGCAGTTGGTGGTTACGGTGCGAGGCCGTGGCAATCCCGACGCGATAGGGGCGCCGCGGGTGCCCAAAGTCGAGAAGGCTTATGTTTCCGACCCCGACCGGTCGCCGTCGCCTGGTGAACCGACAAGTGCGGACGTGGAGAAGACGTTCACGTACACGATTACGCCGCTGGAACCCGGTGAACTGAACATTCCGGCGGTGGAATACTGTTATTTTGATCCGGCGGCGGGTGCTTACAAAACGGAATCAACCCAACCGCAGTTGGTTCGCGTGGTGCAGTCGGCCGAGTACACGGGCCCTCGCAAACTGCTGACGCAAAACCGGGAACCGGAACCGGTGGGGGCTGTCAGCTTGCTGGGCGACGACATCTTCCCTCTGGCTTCGGCGCCGGCAGGGCTGCGGCCGGTGCGGCGTTCGGGTGCGGCGGTTCCGGTAGCGGCGGGCGCGCCGGTAGTGGCGTATGCGGGGCTGGCGTTGCTGATGCGGCGCAAGCGGCGGTTTGAACGGGACCCGGCGTATGCGCGGTCGCGCAGGGCGAAGGCGCGCGCCGTCAAGCGGCTCGATGCGGCGTCAGGATCGGCGGAACCGGCGGAGGAATTGTACCGTGCGCTGATTGGCTATGTGGCGGACCGGTACAACCTTCAAGAGACGGGCCTGACCTCGCAGGAAGTGACGCAAACGCTGGAGGGGCGGCATGTGGCGGCAGATGTCAGGGAGCACGTGCGGAAAATCCTGCGAGTCTGCGAGCGGACGCGTTACGGCGGGACCAAACTGAGCAGCGACGAGATTGAGGCGTTGAGCCGTGGTGCGTTCGAGGCGATCGATCGGCTGGAGTCGCAGGGTGCGGAGGTGGCGGGATGATGGCGAATATTTTGATGTGCATCCTGCTTGGGGCCGGTGCGGGCGTGTACAATAAAGAGTTCGCCCGGGCGGCGAAAGCGTACGATGCCGGCGACTATGCGACGGCTATTGGGGCATATGAGCAGATGGTTGGCGAGTCGGTGGCGCACGAGGCGCTGTTTTACAACCTGGGCAATGCGTACTACAGGAGCGGGCGGCTTGGGGCGGCAATCGCCAACTACGAGCGCGCGCTCGAGCTCGATCCGGGCTTTGAAAACGCCCGGGAGAACCTCGAGAAGGCCGTGCGGGAGACGCGGCAGCATCTGGCGAGACCGCTGCCATCGGATTGGGAACAGAGCCTGTTGTTTTGGCATTACCTGGTTTCTCGTGAAACGACGACCCGGCTGGCTTTGTTGTTTTGGGCGGGTTTCTGGGTGGTGTTGGGCGTGAGGCAAGTCCGGCCGGTGCGCTACACACGTCGTGGTGCGGCGGTATTGGCGGTGCTGGCGGTGGCGTTCGGCGGGTCGGCGTGGGCGAAGGCGCATGCGCCGTCTTTGGCAGTGGCCGACGCGGACGCTCCCGTCACGTATGGAACGAGTGAGGGCGACGTTGTTCGGTTTGAGCTTCATCCGGGCGACCGGGTAACGGTGGATCAGCATCGGGACGGCTGGGTCCGGGTTAGGACGGCGTCGGGCGAGCACGGCTGGACGCGGGAATCGAACCTGGTTTTTGTAGGGCCGCCTTACGCGCGCATGGATCAAATACAAAAGCCGGCGCCGGGGAATGGGACGGCGCCGGAAAACGAAACGAGCGCAAGCCGATGAGCGCTTCATTTACAGATCTGGTTGAACTGGCGAGAACGGACCCGGCGTCATTCGGGGCAATCCCGCGGCGGGAAGCCGTTGCGGCGGCGCGCGAATACATGGCGGCGGAACGTGCGCAAATACGGGCGCGGCACGAGGCCGGCGAGTCCGGTGCGAACGTGGTGCGGATGCTGACGGACAGCGCGGACCGGTTGCTGCGCGGCGTGCTGGATTTTGGGCTGTGCTCGGCTCAAAACGCGGACGCGCTGCTGAGCCGTGCGTGTTTGCTGGCGCTGGGCGGCTACGGCCGGGGGGAACTGAGCCCGCACTCGGACCTGGACGTGTGCCTATTGTACGAGGGGGGCCTCGATGACAATATCCGGTCGCTCAACAGTTTCATGATCCCGTTCTTGTGGGACATGGGCTTCGAGATCTGCTACTCGATCCGCAGCGTGAATGAAACGATGGAACTCGTATCAAATGATCTGAAGGCGTTCACGTGCGTTCTGGAATCGCGCATCATCGCCGGGGACAGCACGACCTTTGCCCGGCTCAAGCTGCAACTACGGGAATTGGTTGCCCGCGGGGAAATGTCATCTTCGTATGTGCGGGCGAAGACGCGGGAACGGTACGAATTGCTGGCGCAAGAACACCAGGACCTTTACCGGAGCGAGCCAAATGTGAAAGAGAACCGGGGCGGTTTGCGGGACTTTCACACGGCGCTGTGGCTGTTCATGATGACTTACGGCCCGCTGACGCTCGACGACGCGGCGTCGCTTGGGATTGTGTCGGAAGACGAGCACCTGTCATTTGTGCAGTCGCTGGATTTTTTGTGGCGGGTGCGGAATGAGCTTCATTTCCACGCGGGAAAACAGGACGACCGACTGACGTACGAAAACCAGAAGCATGTTGCGCGGGCCTTCGGTTATGGTGAAGGCAACGAACAGGACATGCACCGCCTGATGCAAGACTACTATGCGGCGTGCCGGAAATTGCGGCGCCTGCTTCGGATAGCGGCGCAGGTCTGCGACCCACACCCCTCAGCGGGCGTTGGGGCGGAGGGTTCGGCGGGACCGGGGCGGGCAGAAATCGTGACGGCGGAAGGGCAGTTGGAAGCGGGCAACGACGACAGCCGGTGGTTTTCGGAGCAGCCGTCGCGCCTGATGGAGGTATTTTGGGAATGCGCGCGTCGTCAGGTTCCGCTGGGGCGTGCGACGGAGCGGCAGGTGGCGGCGAGCCTGCACCTGGTGACGGACGCGTTCCGGGGCAACGACTTGGTACGTCGGTTTTTCATTGCGATCTGCAACCGGCCGCTGCAGTCGGGATACGCGCTGCGGCAGGCGTCGAATGCGGGTCTGCTGGGCCGTTACCTTCCGGAATTCGAGGCGGTGCAGGGTGTGATTTGCTATGAAGATTTTCATCAATATCCCGTGGACGAACACACACTGCGCGCCATTGAAGCGTTGGCGCAGTTGCCGAAACTGGAGGGTTCCGTGGGCAACTGCCTGAGCAAGGCCGTCGAGCATCTGCCTGACGCCTACATCCTGGTGATGGCCATCCTGTTCCACGACCTAGGCAAGGCGGGCGGCGGCGAGGGCCACGTCGAGCGCGGCGTCGAGATTGCCCGCAACATCTGTCGCCGGATCGGAATGCCGGAAGACGACATGGAGCGGATCGCGTTCCTGGTCGAACACCACATGCTGATGACGCGCATCAGCCAGCACCGAGACATCGACGACAGCGACATCGTTGAATCGTTCGCGGCAACCATGAAGACGGAAGAACGGCTGCGGGCGCTGTTCCTGCTGAGCTATGGGGATCTTTCGGCGGTTGGACCGGGCGTGTGGAACGATTGGAAAGGGACGCTGCTCACGAAGCTTTACTTGAAAACGGAGAAGATCCTGCTTGGCCGGGCGGAGGTGCTGGGCGAAGCGTATTGGAAATCGCCCAAGGCCGACGAGGTGCGTCGGCTTGTGCCGGGTGAGTTGGAGGCGGAGGTGGATGTTCACCTCGAGGGGCTTGGGGAGCGGTATTTCCTGGCGTTTCCGCCGCGGCAGATCGCGCAACACCTGGTGTGCGTCGCGGAGGCGCGGGAGAAACGGCTGGCGTTGCGCTGCACTTCGCAGGATCAAACCGGCATGAGCGAGATCGTCGTGTGTACCGGCGACCGGCACGGCCTTTTCTCGAAGATAGCCGGGAGTTTCACTTCTGAGCTGATCGATATCAACAACGCGGCATTGTTCACGCGGCCGGACGGGATCGTGGTGGATTGTTTTACGGTTCGCGACGCCACGCGCGGCAAACCCCTTACCGAGGAGCAGTTTCAGGCCGTGGAAACGGTGCTGCGGGCCGTGTTGCTCGGCGACGAAGACGTGCAAACCTATGTGGACCGTTCTCGGCGCCGGCTGTTTGCCCTGCTCCAGCCGCGGGTGGCCGCGACGACGCGCATCTCGTTTGATAACGAATCGTCCCGAACCCACACCGTCGTCGACGTCGAAACCGGCGACCGGACCGGGCTTCTTTATGACATTACGCGCGCCATGGCGGACGCGGGCCTTGATATTGCGACGGCCCGTATCGTCACGGACGTCCGGCGGGTGCGCGATTCGTTTTATGTAACGCTGAATGGACAAAAGCTAGAGATCAATCAAACCAAGGTCGAGATCCGCGAAGTGATTTACAACGCGATACACCCGCGTACTCTCGCCGAAACGATGGGAGAACGGTTATGAAACACTCAGTAATGGCGGTAGCAGTTGCAGTGGCGGTCCTGGCCGGATCGGTGGCGTACGCGCAGCCTGTCAGCCCCGTCCTGCAGGAGATCGAACAGGCGTTTTCAAGTATCACGAATGCTCTCCGGCCTGTGGTGGTCAACATCGACACGAAAATGACGCCGCAGGAAGGCGGCGAGGGGAACATGAATCAGTTCGAGGACATTTTCCGGTTTTTCGGGATTCCGTTTCAGGCGCCGGAAGGCGGTATGCCGCACCCGCGCCGCCTGCGTGTGGGACAAGCCTCGGGTTTCATCTACGACAAGCAAGGCCACATCGTGACCAACAATCATGTCGTGGAAGGGGCGACTGAAATAGAGGTCGGCCTTTGGAACGGTCAAAAGGTTCCCGCCAAGGTCGTAGGAACCGATCCGGACACGGACTTGGCCGTAATCAAGATTGACAACGGGGGGACGGACCTTCCGGTGGCGGAGCTCGGGGATTCGAGCCAGTTGCGGGTGGGCCAATACGCCATAGCCGCGGGTAGCCCCCGCGGGTTTGAGGGTTCGTTCTCGTTCGGCCACATCAGCGCGCTGGGCAGAGACCTGAACCTGCCCGAGAACATCCGGTTCCAGAATTTCATCCAGACGGACGCGGCTATCAACCTCGGCAACAGCGGCGGCCCGCTGTGCAACATTGCCGGGGAAGTGATCGGCATCAACATCGCGATCGTGTACGGCGCGAACAGCCTGGGTTTCGCGATCCCGATCAACACGGCGAAAAACATCGTGCCAACGCTGATTGCCGAGGGAAAGGTCGTGCGTGGCTACCTGGGCGTGCGCGTGACCACGGTGGACCAGTACGCGGAAGCGCTCAACCTGCCCGACAAGAACGGGGCGTTTGTAGCAGAAGTTCCGACAGGCACGCCCGCGGAAAAAGCCGGCATCCAGACGTATGACGTGATCCGGCAGGTCAACGGCCAGCCTATCAACTCGCCCCAGGACCTGATCCAGACGGTCTCGGCGATCAGGCCCGGAACAGCCGCCACGGTGACGGTCTGGCGCGACGGCCAACTCAAGGACATCCCGGTGACGCTGGGCGAGTTCCCACACGAGGCACAGCAGGCGGCCGAGGCGCCAAACGGGCAGGAAACCCTTGGTCTCCGCCTCCAGAACCTCACGGATGAAACGGCCCAGCGCCTGCAGTTGCCGTCGGGCACGCAAGGCGTTCTTGTGGTCGGCGTCAACCCTAACAGCCCCGCGGAAGACGCCGGCCTCATGCAAGGCGACGTCATCGTGGAAGTAGGGCAGCGGAAAGTGACGAACCTGGATGAGTTCAAGTCGGTGCTGAAAGAGCGCGCACAACCGGGGCGGCCGCTGCTCATGGGGGTCGTGCGGCCTAACGGCGAACGGGGCATTGTCGTGGTTCAGGTGCCGCAGGACGCTTCATTTAAATAGTAATCTGCTGATGTACGTTGAACGGGAAGCGCGCAAAAGCGCTTCCCGTTTTTTTGTGCTGCCCGCGGCAACTTTCGTACTTTTTTGTGGGACCATTGGGCCGATTGAGACGATTGGGATTCGGCCTGCCGATCTGCGGCGGCGAACCAGGGGACTCTTCGTTTCTTCCTCCGGTCTCCAGCCTTTCTCAATGGTTGCGGTGTTGGCTTGTGTGGTAAAGGGTGGGCGCTCATAAGTAGCTATTCGGGGGAATGATTCTGCAAATTTTGCAAAACCCCGGGACATTTGACAATAATTTAACCTTGTTCTATACTCTTGTTTGTATCAGGGGAGGGGACTTTGCCGTGGGCACAAGCTGCAATCGGCGTAACGAGTCCATCTCGTGCGCGATGCGCGAACATTGCGATGTGATGACGAGGTGGTGGAAGTTGCGCACCAATGGGGGTACGCCGGATTTTGGCGGTCGTGCCATACTTGTGGCGGAAGGAGACGCGTCGCTCGCGGGCAGCATACAAGTACTTGCGAGCAAAGAGTTTCGGTGCCATGTTTGGCGTGCGGAATCGAGACAGGAAGTTGAGCACGTCCTGGGGGAGGAACGGGTTGATGTTTTGGTGCTCGACCTGAAGCTGGCTGAGCCGGATCCGCTCGATTTCATCCGGAACCTTCGCGCGCGCCACGGATTGGTGGGCATACTGGCGATCCGTTCAGGCGCGGGCGGCCCGACCGATGCGGAGTTGTTTGAGACCCAGGTGGCGGACGTCCTGACCGAACCGTGTCAGCAGGGCGAGTTGCAGGCAAAACTCGAGCAGGTGTTGTGGGAACGGTCGATGGCCGACGGCTTGGCGGAAGCCGAGTTTCAGTACCGCAAGATCTTTGAATTGAACAGCGAGGGAATGGTCATCGTCGACGCGAAAACGGGCGAGATCGAGACGGCCAACAAGACTTTTTGCGAGCTGACGAACCTCGATGCGGCGGAACTGCGGTCGCGGGGGGTGACCGAGTATCTGGCGGCGGGCGAGGCGGAACGATTTCAGGCGGGCCTTATGTTGTGCGGCAGCCGGGGCCAGGGGACTATCGGCGGCATCACGTTCATGACCAATGGCCACCAGCGGCTGTTTGACGTTTCCACGACGTTCTATGACACGCCGGTCAAGCGGCTGGCATGCCTGTCTTTCAAGGACATCTCTGAGAAGCACGACTTGGAATTGCGCCTCACCGAAGCGGCGCAAAAAGACACACTCACCGAACTTTACAATCAGCGGAGCTTTCAAACAAGGCTCGAGGGAGCGGTGGCCGCGGCCAGGCACAAGCGAGCGGCGTTGACGCTGATGCTGATCGACCTGGACAGTTTCAAGGAGTGCAATGACAAGCACGGCCACCAGACCGGCGACCTGGTGCTGCAGACGGTGGGCCGGCTGATTCACCAGAACGTACGCGGCGGCCAGGACGAAGGGTTTCGTTGCGGCGGGGACGAATTTGCGGTGCTGCTGCGGGAGAGCAATCTCGAGATTGCCAGGCGGATCGGCCAGCGGCTTCAGCAGTCATTTGGTCAAGCAAACAGCTATGGAACCAGCATGAGCATCGGCCTTGCACAGTACGAGCCGTCCATGAACCCCAAGGCGTTCATTCAGGCCGCCGACAGGGCCCTGTACCGGGCGAAACTGGCCGGCAAGAGCTGTATCGCTGTCTGGGACGCGCATCAGGGAGCGACTCCGTGACGGGGAGGGTCCGGACAGGCAAGGGCTTGACGTGACGGACTTCACCGGTGGCTCCGCACCGGACGTCCTCGGTGCCATTGCGCCGATTGCGTTTGTCGCGGCGTTGGGTTTTGTTTTGCGGCGGCGCCACCTGCTGGACGCCAGGACCCTCTCGACGTGCAACATTTTCCTGTTCATCCCGGCGCTGGTCTTTGCCAACATCTACGGCAGAGACATCACGGGCGGCGTGTTTCTGCGGATAGCGGCGGCGTCGATTGTCGTGATGGGTTGCATGGTGGTGCTTTTGGGGGCGCTTTCCCGGTTACTGAAGCTGGAGGGTGCGGATTCGGGCGCCTTCATGATGACGATGTTTCCCAACCTGGGCAATTTCGGGCTGCCGGTTGTGATGTTCGGGCTGGGCGAGGAAGGGCTTGCGTTCGCGGTGGTCGTGATGGTAATCGGCAGCGGCCTGCAAAACAGTTTCGGCATCTACTACGCCCAGCGGGCCTATCATGGCAAGGCCAAGGCGCTTTTTCAGGTATTTCTGTACCCGATGATCTACGCGTTCGTGCTGGCACTGATCCTGCGGCAGACGGGCGTCGTGATTCCGTTGCCCGTCTCGAGAGCCGTAACCATTCTGGCCGACGCGGCGATTCCGGTGCAGTTGGTATTGCTGGGAATTCAGATTGCCGAGACGAGGGTCGAGCGAAGCCGGGCTGTTTTTGTGGCCTCTGGGGTAAGACTGCTGGGCGGGCCGGCATTGGGCATCCTGGCGGCAATGGCGACGGGCCTGACGGGGCTTGCGGGGCAGGCGTTCGTGCTGCAGATGTCGGGGCCGGTGGCGGTGGGGATGGCGGCGTACGGTGTCCAGTTCGACGTGGCGCCCCGATTTCTTTCGAGCGCCGTGGCGTGGACGTTCTTCTTCAGCCTGTTCACGATCTCGGCGTTGCTCTATTTCCTGGCGTATATTCCCGTATAAGGCGCTGCGCCGATTGCATATAAAACCGCGCCCATGCTAGGGTTACGTATTGAAAATGTGCAGGCGGGACGCCCGCACCACAATTATTTGAGGTAAGGAAACTATATTGAACGGAGAATTGCCAACGCGAGCGCGCATGGGCGAGTTTAGTGCAGCCTTGTTGCAGGCCCTTGTCCTTTTACTGCTGCTTGGGTTTGTTTTTCCGGGCGTATTCCTTCGTGGCGAAGCGATCTCGCCATCGGACATGCTGGGAGCGATCCCGCCGTGGCGCGGATACGTTGACCGCGACGGCGACGGGCTCAATCACAAGCTGATGTCGGACGTCATCACGGCGTTTCACCCGTACTACGCGCTGACCCGTGCCGCGCTTGACCGGGGCGAGTGGCCGCTGTGGAATCCCCTCGAGTATTCGGGGATGCCGCTGCTGGCGAACTGCCAGAGCACGGTGTTGTACCCGCCGCGGCTGTTTCATGCGTTTGTGGACGTGCGCGTCGCAACCACCTTTTTCATCATTCTCAAGCTTTGGCTTTGCGGGATGACGGCGTACGCCTGCGCACGCGGGATGCGGTTGAGCCGCGATGCGTCGCGTTTTTTTTCCGTGGGCTGGATGCTGGCGAGCTACAACCTGATCTGGGCCAACTGGAGCCTGCCCGACGTCAGCGCGTGGGTGCCGTTGCTGTTCCTGGGTGTCGAGCTCCTGCTCGAAGGCCGGTACCGGCGTGGCTTTTTCGCGATGCTGGCCGGCGGGACGCTGATTTTCCTGGCCGGACACCCGGAGACGGCGCTGACAATGTGCCTGGGGCTGGGATTGTATTTCGCGCTGAGGCTGGCGCTCGATGGGCGGCGGGGCCGGCGGCTTTGGGCGCCGGTCGGGGTCGCGGCGGGTGCAGCGGTGTTGAGCCTGTTTGTCTGCATGCCGGTGATCCTGCCGTTTATCGAGTATCTGTTGAACAGCCACACGTTTTTTGCGCGCGCGGCAAAAGTCCAGTATCCGATGAATCCCGGCGCAGTGGTTTCGTTCTGGCTGCCGAGGTTTTTCGGCGCGTCCGTCGACAAGAATTTCTGGGGCGCGATCAATTCCAACCTGGTTTCCATGTTTTATCCGGGCATCGGCGTCTGGGCCGGCATCGGGTTGCTGATGGCAAAACGCCAAAAGCTGCAGGAGGCTGCGCCGCCCGGGCGTTTCGCCTGGATAAAGGCGCTGGATCATCGGGTGGCGGCGCTTTTCAGCGTCACGGTGCTGATGGTGCTGCTGGCGTTCGACGCGCCCGGAGTTCGAGCCCTGAACCGGCTGCCGGTACTGAGCTCGACATTGATTTGCTACCACGCGAGTTTTGCCCTTTTCGGGTTGCCGTTGCTGGGCGCGATTGGCCTGGATCGTTTCATGGGCCAGCGCCGCCGGCTGCGCGAATTAGGGTGGCTGGTGGCGATGGCCTGTATCGCGGGCGGCTTAATTGCGTACGAGTACCGGTTCAGCTCGGTTTTGATCCGGATGATGAAGGTTGATTCGTACATTCAACAGCAGATACTGGTCAGCGGGCTCTTGGCGTTGGGAGCGGTCGTAGTTCTGGCCGGGTTCTGTTTCTACCCAAACCGCGCCGTCTGGAGTTCCGCGTTGATGATTCTGCTCGCGGGCGATCTGATTTATGCGAACAGGGGGCTGAACCCCACTATGCCGCTCAACGAAGTGTTCCCGGAGACGAAACTGACGCAGTATCTGCGCTCGCTGGGCGACCACCGGATCGGCTTCCCGGAAGGCAATATCCCGTCGGGCCTGATGGCGCCGTACGGACTCGAGGACTGGCAGGCGTACGACGGGCTGTACCCGCAGCGGATGTGGCGGTTCACCAACGAGATGGGGGAACATCTGTGGGGCAAGTTCGAGCCGCTTCGGTCGATCGAGTATTACCTGAACGACCCGAGGTATCCGCCGGTAATCCCACAGGAAAAAATGGCCGGGCTGGAACCCATCGCCCAGATGGACGGCCTGCACGTGTTGAAGAACAACGATGCGCTGCCGCGAGCATACCTTGTGCCGCGGCTCGAAACCCTGCCTGATGCTTCGGTGGTGATCGAGAAGTTGTCGGACCCGGCGTTCGAGCCAAGAGAGACGGTCCTTACCGAGGCGCCTCCCCCCCACTCCCTGCCGGCATCGAATGTGCCGGCGGCTGAGTTGGGCACGGCGCGGGTGATGTATCGCGGGGCCACCCGAGTGGTGGTCGAGGCGGAGGCGAAGACCGAGTGCGTGCTGGTACTTTCCGACGCCTACTACCCCGGTTGGAGCGCCACAATTGACGGAAAACCGGCCGCGATTTTCCCGGCATACTACGTGTTCCGGGGCGTCATATTGCCGGCAGGCCGACACGAGGTGATCTACACGTACATACCTTGGACGTTTAAAGCGGGCATGGCGGCATCCGTCACAACGCTGATTGCTACCTCGCTGTGCGCCCTACTCCTGAGCAAAAAACGGGGACTGACTCGCTTTTCGGCAGTTTGAAAAGCGTGTCTGTCCCCGCTTTTTGCGTTCATGAAGTAAGTACTCGACTTTTTCACCAGCTCAGTTGCCCGCGAGGCTAGTCTCTATTGGGAGGGTAAATAGGGTAAGGGTTAAATAGGGTTGGTTAAATAGGGACAGTCACGAATGGCACTGACTTAAGCAACTTAACAGCATTCTCCTCAAAGCTAGAACGTGCTGCTAAAGCAGTTTTGAAGTCACGCTAAAGCGCGCTGTGGACAAAGGGTTAAGCCATGACCACCCCGTCTAAAGACGGGTGCAAAGGGG
>Ga0315285_10000659_pt1 | contig 35846 bp, 40 predicted proteins | sample YL17G09_36_MG_FD_203698 | JGI IMG/M metagenome (GOLD analysis project Ga0315285, IMG submission 203698) | Sediment microbial communities from Yellowstone Lake, YNP, Wyoming, USA - YL17G09_36 | ecosystem: Environmental > Aquatic > Freshwater > Lake > Sediment | place: USA: Wyoming | collected...
CGCGCCGGAGTGGAACTCCCGGTACACGCGCGTCGTGTCGCCCTCGTTGGTGTACGTGAACACGCACATGAGGACGCGGGCCCCCGGGTGCCGGACCCGGCCGGCCAACTGCGTGTACGGGTCGCGCTTCGGGTCGTTGACGCACTCCGGCCAGCGCGCCGCCTCGTCGCCCCACGCGGCGCCGGCCTGCCAGCCGGTTATCGTGTCCGGCGAATCCGCCGTCCTTATCAGTACCACGCTCGGACGGCGCCGCGTGCTGAAATCGGGGAACAGCAGGAGCGGGGCCGAGAACTGCCCGCCGGCCGCGCTGCCGGACGCCCGGTACTCGAAACGCAGGCCGCACTCGTCCGCCGCGTTCTCGAGCTCCGGGACGACGTAGTCCTTGGCGCTGCCGTACGTCGGCGCCACCACGGCGCTGGGGACGAACGTGGCCCGCCCCTCCCCGTCGAACGCGTTCACCACGTGCAGCGTCAGGAGCTTCCTCGCCCCGGCCCACGTCTTGCCGGCGCCCCAGCCGCCCTCTAGCGCGACGTAGCGGTGCGACCAGTCGACGGCGAACGCGGCCTGCCCTCCCGGGTTAGCCGTGCACGCCGGCGCGGGGTCTACCTGCAGCACGCTCATACCGGCGCCTCCAGCGGCGTTTTCACCACGCGCGGGGCCTCGTCGGCATCAACCACCTGCCGCTCTGGGTCGACGCGCTTCAGCACGAAGTCCGCCCACCGCGAGTCGCGCTTGTCGAGCATCTCTTCGAGCATGACGAACGCCACCTTCTCGGCGAGCGTGCACGCCTTCCCGAGGTGCTCCGTCTCCACGCCCATCAGCCGGCGCAGCACCGTCGACACCTCCATGCGCCCCTTCGGCCGGCCCTTCGGGTTCCCGCTGACGCCTTTCGGCCAGGGCCGCATGCCGGGGCGATAGTGCGGGTCGTCTGGGTCCATGTCCAAGAACAGCCCGTTCTCCATGTACTGGTTGATGACCTGCCGGTTGACCGCGGTGAGCTTCGCCCCGCGATGGTACGCCTCCATGGCGCGCCGCAGCAGTACCAGTTCGCGTTCCAGGTCGGCTGTAGTCTTCTTCTTCACTCTCTGTTCTCGAGCAGCGCTTCCAGGCGCGCCTGCGCGACGGCGATGTCTCTCAGCGACTTCCTTATTTCCTCGAGGGCCGCCTCGGCCTTCTCGCGCTGGCGGTCCGCCGCCTCTACACGCTGGGCGAGGACGGGCAGCGCTTCCACCTTAGACGTCAGGAGTTCTACCGTCTGTGAGAGCCGGGCTATCTGTTCGGTGTGCCGGACCGACGCAGAGCGCATGTCCCACCACGAAGACGCGGTCACGCCCGACGTGGCGAGTATCACCATGACGAGCCCGACAGCGCCCAGCTTCTTCAAGGTCCCGTTCATTTCTTGGTCTGCCCCGCGGCGAACGACCGCTTCGACGCCCACACGGCGAACGGCGTCCCGGACAGCAGCGAGAAGAGGCCGCCGAGGATGAACTGCGACGTCTCGGGCGGCACGCCCACCAGCGCGCCCGCGGACTGCGCCATCGGCAGCACGCTGTCGTACACGGCGGCTATCAGCGACTGGCGAGCCTCGGCCTGCGCCTGCAGGTCTGCGCGCCCCGCCTCCACGAGCCGGTCTTTGGCCACTATGGCTGCGTTCACCCTCTGGACGTCCAGGTTAGCGTCCGCCACCTTGCGCTGCGCCTCGGCGGCGGCGTTCTCGAGGTCGCGCTCGAGCACTATCACGGCGCTGTTGAACGACACGGCGTCGAGCGGCGCGCCGCCGAGCGCGGACGTCTTCGGCGTCGGCAGACAGCCGACGAGCGCGAACACGGCCGCGAGCAGCACGACCGCCACCACAATGGGCGCCTGGTGGCGCAGGCCCGCGAAGAACTTGTCTAACATTCTTCACCTCTCCTTCAAAATTGTTCTGCAGAATTTCAACGTCCGCTCGACCCTGCGGCTGACGTCGGCCCGGTTCAGGCTCACTATCGCCGATATCTGCGCGTAGGTCATACCCTCCCAGAAACGCAGCCGCAGGATGACGCGGTCGTACGCGTCTAGCCTACCCATTATATAGGATATCGTATCCCTGGCCTCGATGTCATCTTTTTCTGACGCCGTCGGCTCTTCCACGTCCTCCAGGCTCACCGTGCTGCGGGGCGGACGGCGGCCACGGCAACAGGCCGCGAGGTACGGCTCCAGCGGCCGGGCGCCGTCCCAGTTGTCCAGCGCCCGCAGCAGCGCCTCTACCCCGGGCTCGTGTCCGCCGGCGCACTTGACCGCGTACGGGTAAGCATCCAGCACGCGCGACACGACTTCGCGGGGACGACCCACTGCCGGCTTCTCAGGATCACGTTTCCGCACGACGGACACCTCCTGTCGGGAAATAGTTTCTCGAGCTCGGCCTGCCTGACGGCGCGCCGGCGTTCGCGTTTACTCATTTTTATCTCCTGTTGGTAATTGGACGGGCGGTAACTGGAAAACAAATGCGCGGTAGATAGAGTTCGCGCGTAGACGTATTACTCCGTAGTACCCGTATTCTCTTCGTAAAGGACTGGGCCCTTCACAAGTCTTTTCCAGTTATCACGGGACAGTTATCAAGTACGTTGGCCGCATCTCCCGCGCGATTATCGCGCACCCGGCGTGGTAGGCCCGGTCGTCCGGCGCACGTGGCCGTCGCGGGGGTGCCGAACGCCCCGGCCGCGTTATGGCGCGTCTACGATGGCCGCGAACCCTTCCGAGAGGGCGGTAGAGCCCGTTCAGCGGGCGGGCCCGTGGGTAACACCGGGCCCGCGGGTTTCGCTGGCGTCTCTAAGGGCCTTAAGCCGCCTGGCCACTTCGCAGAAGTCGAGCGCCGTCCCGACGACTGTCATCTCAGCAGCTCCTCTAAGCCTGGGTCTCCGGCCGGCTTTCCGTCCCACGTCTCGGGGCCGGACGGCCGCATCACGTACGCCTTGGCCCCGCGTTCCGACAGGGCGCGGAGCACTATTTTCTGCGCGGGCGCCAGCCGCCCGCGCGCCGTCTTGAATTCCAGCCACCCCTGCCACGCCGGGTGCGCGACGTAGCGGTCCGGCCAGCCGGGCGCCTGCATCGGCCCGCCCACCACGGCGAACACCAGCGCGCCGCGCGCCCGCAGCCGGGCGCAGACTTTCCGCGTGAACCCGGCCTCGTTCATCGGAGTCTGTAGCCGCCGAACCTCTCCCAGTCCCTGCGGCCGGCGAGCGTCGCGTCGACGCAGTCGTCCAGCGTGCCCCAGCGCGGCGTCGTGTCTATCTCCGCGAAACGGTTTCCGGCTACAGCGCGCCGCAGTTCGCGGGCGTTCTGTACGCGGAACGGCGAGCCCAGCGGCACGTGCCTGCCGTAGGGGTCGCAGGTGTACGGCTCGCCCCGGCCGTACGGTATGGGGCGGCACCCGAGGGAGAGGTACATGAACATCTTGGGGCCGGTGTTGTGCAGGTGCGACTCGACTATCGGGCCGCAGCGGGCGCGCGCCAGCGCGCCCATCACTTCGGCGTGGGGGCGCTCGCCCACCATGACTTCGGGGTCATAGCCGCCGTACGCCTCCCAGCCCCCGCCGTATATCTTCAGCCCGAGGTCCCTCAGGAGGTCGCCTCCGAACAGCGCGTCGAAGGCCGCGGCGCGCGCCGGCTGCCGGAACCCGTCGGCCAGGTGCGCCCGCGCTACCATGGTCACCGGGTCGGGCCTGGGGCCGGCCGGGGCGCGCGGGAACGTCGGCCACGTCTCCGCGCCGGAGTACACCTCGCGCATGACGACCTCCCGCCCGTGCCAACGCTTCCGGCGCTCTCGGTCCACCTGGCACAGCATGGCGACGGGCGCCAGCCACGGGTCGTCTAGCATCTCGCGGTTCAGGGGGTACGCGCGGATGTCTGCCGACACCACTATGCGCGGCATCTTGAAGTGCGAGGTGGCTGCCAGCTTCGGGGCTATGTGGCGCACGGCGGTCTGCCGAAGCAGCGTGCCGTAGCGGGCGTAGTTGGTCGCGTCGGACATGCTGCACACCTCGAGCGACAGGCGCGGCTCGTACGGCGCCAGCGTCGCCCAGTCGTTCTTCCACCGCGCCTCCTGCTCCCTGGCCGTGATGAGCGGGTCTATTTCTTCGACGTCCGGCACCACTTGTATCACGCCCGGCACGTCTACGTCGCCCTGCCCGAAGTAGACTACGGTCAGGTCTCCCCTGGCGGACAGGTGGCGCATGATGCCCTCCGCCATCCCGTTGTCGCTGCCGCGTTTCCGGGGCGTGTTCTGTCCGCGGTAAATACGGCCCTCCTGCCACATCATGACGCACGGCTTAGTCACGTCGTTCTCCTTTAGTTTTGTACGTGGTTTGTCCTGTGTGGTGTGCCTGAATGGCCGCGAGGCGGAAGCCGGACAGCCTAGCCGGCCGCGAACCCTTCCGAGAGGGCGGTAGAGCCCGTTCAGCGGGCGGGCCCGTGGGTAACACCGGGCCCGCGGGTTTCGCTGGCGTCTCTAAGGGCCTTAAGCCGCCTGGCCACTTCGCAGAAGTTACGCACGGCTGCGTTGCTTTTAGACTGCCGGAACGCCTCGAGTTTCCGGCGGGCGTTGCGGGTGTTGGCTGGAGCGTTGTGGAGTACGCGGAGGAACGCGCGCACCTCTTTGCGCGCGACGTTCTCGGCGGCCTTGAGGCGGATGAGTCTCTCCCGGCCCCATTGCCCGAGCAAACTCTCGTAGTAGTGCAGCAGCGACGTGAGCATCTTCTCCTCGTCTGGCAAAGGTCACCTCCTCCGCCCGACGGCGCCCACGTTGAGCTTTCCGTCGATTAGCGCGCTGCTGAGCATGAGCACCTTTTTCATGTCCTGTCTCCTTTCGTCCGATGGGGCCTGCCATCGTCAGCGCCGGGCGGCCACTCCCGGTCGGTCGGGGGCCCGCGCCCCCGATTCGGCTTACTCCTTCGCCTCCTTCTCCATCATCTTCTCGATGGCTTCGACGTCGACGCCCTGTTCGACGAGCTGCTCGCGGAGTTCGTCGTACTTGGCCTGGAGCCGTATGAGCCTCTTGGCCTTGGCGCGCTGGGCCTTGTCGCCCATCGCGGAGCTCTCCGTGGCGCGGCTGCGCCAGTGCTCCGCGCGGAACTCGCACTCCGCGGCGCGGTGCTCGAAGAAGAGCGCCTCCGTCTTGAAGACGCCGCGCTTGAGCATCTTGTACTTCGTGAAGTCGAAGCCCTCAGGGACGCAGATTTCGTAGGGCGGCTTGCCCCTGAACTCGACACGTTTCTTGTCGGGCTTCGCGTCCACGTCCGCGGGGGCCTGCGTGCCAGCCGTCTTCTTTCCCGCCGGGCTGGTCTGGGCGGGGACCTGTCCTTTACCCATCTTATTTCTCCTGTGTCCGGTGTCCGCCGGACGTCGGCCAACGGCCTAGTGCCGCCGGGATGCCGCCGTCTGAGACGGCGGGCACCCGGGGGCGCTTCCTTATATTAGGTCGCGCAGCGCTGAGGCCAGCACGGCGCGCCCGACGCTCCTGGTGATGGTCGCCGTCGACTTGAGGTACGCCATTGTCCTGTCTCCTTAACTGAGGTCCTGTGTTCGTAAGAGCCATGCGGATGCCCCGGGGACACCGGAAGGCTTTACAGCCCGAGGCGCAGCAGGCCGGCCGTAGTGTGGCGGAGGTCGTCGTAGTCATAATCGTCGCGGAAGATGTAGGAGGTCAGCCACTCGGCTGCGCCCGCCAGCGAGTCGAAGGCGACGGTCTTTATCGGGCGGACCTGGCTTTTGCGGAAGAGGCCCACCGTTACCGTGTCGCGCTTCACGCGGGTCACCACGTACCGTACGTCTCCGTCTTCGATTACTACGCAAGATACTGCCCTGTACGTCTTCATGTCCTGTCTCCTGTACGATGGGGCCTGCCATCATCAGCGCCGGGAGGCCATTCCCGGCGGTCGGGGGCTCGTGCCCCCGATTCGGCTGTCAAAGATTCGCGGCCGGCAGGGTCTGTTCTGCTCGGTTCGGTTGTCCGGTCGGTCGGCTCCGCCTCTTTATCTGCGGCGGGCGACTGGCTCGTGCTAGCTCCCAGCCGGGGCGCGCAGTTCGGTAAACGCCTTTGCGGGCGTTTACGTCGACCTTTCAGTTGTCAAGTGTCGCATACTACTATACGTATGGCGACGAAGTTTACCACTAAAATAGCAAAAACAATTAGAGAATAGTCGTTAAATCCTTGCTAGATAACGGGTTACGATTCCCATATTTTCGACTTCTTTCCGTGCTTCACCACTATCGGGACGCGGAATGCGACCTTAGGCGCTTCCAGCGTGCGCTTTATCAGCCCGTACGCGCGGAAGCGTTCGGGCACGTCGAAGAGTATTTCGTCGTGCACGTTAGCCGCTATGCGCGCGCCGGCCTCGCGCGTCTCCCGATTATACCTCGGGGCCACGGCTACCAGCCGGTCCTTGATGACGTCTGCCGCCGACGCCTGCATGACGGTGTTGAACGCGCGCCAGGTGAACTCTCTGCGAAGATGGCGCCGCCGGCCGTAGGCGTCTTTCACGTACCCGCGCTGGCGGGCTGTTACCGCAGCCTTGTGAGACGTCCGTTTGAGCTCGGGGAGGCGGGCGTGGTACGTGTCGTAAACAGCGTAGGCCAGCGCGACGAGGCCCTTTTCCGTGTTCACGCTTTTCGCGAGCTCCTCTTCCTGTCGTAACATGCTGACACATAGGTCGCGCCCTCCGCCGTACCCCATCATGAAGTTCACGTTCTTGGCCGGCCGCCGGCTGATGTGGCACAGGTCGGCGACCCACTGGTGGAAATCGGTGTCGGGGTTCTCGAGGTACGCCCGTATCGCCTCTTCGTTCTGTATGTAGTGTACGATGATACGGAACTCTATCTGCGAGTAATCGTACGACAGAAACCGTCTGCCGGCGGGGGCGTGTATCAGCGCCTTGGCTTCGGTAGATATCTGCTGGGCATTAGGCGTGTGACAGGCGAGACGGCCCGTGCGGACGCTCTGATTATACTCAGGATGAAGCAGGCCGTCGACCTGCAGCTTCAGGTACTGTTCGACGAACAAGCCGTTGAACGTGTGTATCTTTCGGTACGCGAGAATTTTATCAATCAGGCCGGTGAGCTTAGGGTCGTGGCGCACGTAGTAGAAGTACCGCGCGAGCGCCTCTTGGTCGAAGCTCGGGTCGCCCTTCTCTGTCCGGCCGAGCACGGGAAGGCCATACCGGTTACACAGCACGTCGAAACAGTCTTCATTGGTGTGCGGGCGCATCGGCCCGCCCACTATGTCCGATATCTTTTCTTCGAGACGCAGCAGCCGGTACAGACACTCTAGCCGTTTCTTCTGAAGCTCTTCTACGTCTACGCGTAGGCCGTTCTCTTCTATGTCGTACAGGACCGGCGTCAACAGACGTTCTGTGTCGTAAACGTCTCTGCACTCTTCGGGCAGGCGTCGTCCGATACACCGGTACAGGTCTCTCGTAACCGACACGTCGAGACAACAGTACTCCCCGAGCACGTCTGCGGGAAGCCACGAATAATTCTTAGCCTTGTCCCTGACGCTGCCCAAGAACCCGGAGACCCGTTTCTCGGCCCACGATATATCGGCGTTGAGCCAGTCTTTGGCCAGCGACGTGAGGTCGTACTTGAACCGGTCGGAGTCTATCAGTTTAGCCGCGGTCAGCGTGTCGACTACAGACGTCCAGTTGTCTACGCCGTCGCGCGCCAAGAAGTGCATGTCGAATTTCACGTTGTGGTTTACGACGCGGCCGGCCCGCCGCACCAGTTCGCGCGTCCACAGGAAGGCCGGCTCCGGGGCCAAGTTCGCGGACGCGTCTCGGTGGCGCACCGGCAGGTAGTAAACTTTCTTCGAGTCGTCCCACGTCGCGCCGATTCCGCAGACGCGGTCGCCCTTCCACGGGCTCAAGCCGGTGGTCTCTACGTCGATGAACGCTTCAGCGGGCGCCTTCGGCAGCGGCGGCAGCGCGTCGCCCGGCTGGAGAATCTGTGCGCCATTTTTCAACGAAAGCACGGTCACCCCTCCCAAGTTCTTCGCGCGATAGGCACGGTATTCCGCATTTTTCTAGCAGACGGATGCCAGCGCGCGAACGATACACCTTATCGTACACTACAGCCACTATGCAGCCGACGTTCACGGCGAGGCGCGCGCAGTACAGGCACGGGGCGCGCGTCGTAAGCAGCACGCACGGCTCCGGCGTGCGGCCGAGTTTCACCAGCGCGTTAGCCTCGGCGTGTACGCACCCGCAGCGCCCGCGCTGGCCGCTGCACGAGTCGTTGGGCGCGCCGCGCACGGGCCCGTTGTAGCCTATCGCCAGCGCTGCCGAACAGTCGACGGGCACCACTATCGCCCCCACGCGGTCGCGCTTACAGGTAGACAGCGTAGACAGCTTTCCGGCGCACGCCAGCAGCACACGGAGCTTAGTCCTATAGCGTTTCGTAATGTTCACGGCACAGCCCCAATCTGTCGATTATCGCCTGTCGTTTGGTGTATTCGTTCACTACATGTTCTACGTCGACCTCGTCAGCGAACGGCTTAGTGGAAGACAGTTCTATTACGTAATCGACGTCGAGCGCGAACACTGTCGACGAGGTCACGTACGTACTCATGGTTGACAGACGGTACAGCGCATTTACGCGATGAAGAATTCCGGCCGGGTCTCCGGCGTGCGGGTGAAGGTGTTCCACGCTCATCCCGTATATCACTACGGTGTACCCGCCCACTAAGCGCACCTTGGCGTCTAACAACTTGTACGCGAACGGATCCAGGTTCTGCGGCTCGTCGTGCGCCTCGCGGTACACTATTTCCGACAGGTGGAAACGGTCCATCACTACGTTTCGCGCGATGAATGGCAGGTAGCTGCGCCAGTAGTCCCACTTACTGGGCAGCGGGCCGAAGTGCCCGTACACGTGTTCTGGAAGCCTTTCCAGAAGACGTCTCGCGAACGTGGTCTTACCTGCGCCGTCTGGCCCCTCGATAATTAGCATGATACGCCTCCTTTAACAGTAGTGAAGACACAGCGTCTGTGACGGACACGCCCGTCCAGTAACACGCGCACAGATTGGCTACGTCGGTTAACAGGCTCGACGGCAAGTCAACGGTAGCGCTGAGAAATGTTTGGCGCTCGCGCGCTACTCTTTCGGCAGACAGGGCAGAGTTTATCGAAGAATCGAGACTGAATCGCGACCTCGTGACGGCGTGCGTCAGGTGCCTCCCGCGGTCTAGCGCTTCTTGAACAGCGTGCGCCAGCGCCGCCCCGGTAGCCCGTTCCGCGTCTCTAGAGTAGAGGTGCAGGCTGCCCACCTGGTGGACGTATCTGCCGAGGTTCAGCCCCAGGCTCTGCGCGATAATCTGCTGCAAAGACGAAAATGCGAACAGGTCGTATGGCAAGCCTAGCCACGCGTCTTCGCTGCGCATGGTGATTATCGCGTGCAGAAACCCGCCGCGCACGAGGAACTGGAGGGACAGTGTGCACGGCACGTCTCTCGGGTTCTCGTCTACCGCGCGTACCAGGTCGCCGGCGTTCCAGCAGACCATTACGGCCTGTCGCGTCTCCGGCTTCAAGGTCAGCAGTCGCATGACGTCTTCGAGTTGGCCCGGGCCGTTGGGCTTCCGCTGCCGATAGGCCGGGTCGGCCCACCAGCGTTTTCCGTAGGCGCCTGCGGCCGTGTCGCCGTCTGCGAATCGTCGGTAGTGTGGGGCGTAGGCGGCTATCATCGATACGTCGTCGCTGCCCGACAGGTACCACAAAAGCTCTGCGCAGGCGTAGGCGGGGTCGAGACACCGGTCCGCATTCAGCACGAAATTGCGGTCGATGTTCGACAGAGTCAGGCTAGCGCCTAGAATTTCCCGGGTCGCGCCGGCCCTGCTGTTGTGTCGTTCGCCGCGCAGCAGCTGGCCGAGCGCGTAGGCCCACAGTTCATCGGCGGAGTTGAATTCCATGTTATCCTCCCGGCACGTAGTGCCTCATATCTAGTATTGTCACACGGTTTTCGGGGAATTCGACGTGTATGCGGTCGTCATCGGCCGGAGACGCGCCGTATTTTCCGTAGTCGGCTATAGCGCGCGCCAGCCATTCGGCTACGGCTGGCACGACGCCTTTAACGATTTGGCCTACGGGATTTTCGCCGCGCGGAATTACCGGGACGCCCATTACGGCAGCCAGTTCTTGTAACATAAACCCGCGGTCTTGAAACGGGTGTACCCAGCACCGTGCGCCAGAGTGCATGGTAGGGCTGTGCCTGTGCGGGTAAATTCGGTACGGGGTGTACAAGCCGAACGGAATGTCCGACAGGCGCGCGTCCCACATGTCAGCGTATTTAGGCGACACCTTAGCTAACGTGTCGTAGTCGCGTTTAGCGAAGGCGGTGAGGCTCCAGCCTAACTGAAGGTACGGAATAATCTTTGACGGTTCGGGCTTAAATTCCTTGTAACACGTTTTGTCGTACGGCACGTCCCAGTTTTTAACGGGCCGCGCTTTAGTGTACCGAAACTCTTGTATACGGTCCCATACGGTAGCCTGTCGTTCGGGCAGTGCGGGGCGCGAAGGCCAGAACTGGCCGGAATCTGGAAGGTATGCTATGAAGAAATATCGTCTTCGTTTTTGCGCGTTGTTGAACGTCGCCGCGTTCACGAACAGGTGTAGAAGCCGGTACCGTTTCGGCCTGAAATAGTCTCTCCACAGTTCTTCGACGAGGGCGCGCCCCGTAGTGTACGCGCCACAGACGCTTTCCCACACCACGAAACGCGGCCTTCGTTTTAGACTGAGGGCGTATTTGCACAGGTCCCAGATATCGATGTTCTGCTTAGCCGCGGCTCCGTGGCTTTTTCCCGAGAGGCGGCTGGTGAGCGAAGAGAAGCCCGTGCACCGCGGGTTGCCGAAGACTACATCGACCGCGAACTGCGGCCACGGCGGCGGCAGCGTGAGGATGCCCATGGACGAAGCCGTCTCGAGACCGAACCCATGGCTCTCGAGCTGGGCGCAGACTGTCATCGCCTCACGAAATCCGTACGTCTGCCATCCGGCAAATACGTGTACGCCTACGGCGTTCATCTAGACTGCCTCCTTGGCCCCCTAGAGCCCGTTCTTGGCACTTCAACTGCCTCGCCCGTGTGTCTGTACAACTGTGTCTTTTTCAGCACCTTCTTCAGGTCTGGGGGCCAGTAACTGGCGCCTTTATTCCGCAGTCTCGGGTCGTAGACAATCCGTTTAGCCTTAGTCATGTTCGACCAGTGTACTTCCCAGAACGCTTCGTACAGCGGAAGGCCGAAGGCGACAGCCGTTCCGATTACCACGTACAACAGGTCTGCCAGGCTGTCAAGCGTTTTCAGCGGGTCTCCGGCGGCCAAGCCGTCGAGCGTCTCAGACAGTTCTTCTATCATCAAGTGCGCGCGCACGTGCCGGTCGTCGTTGTGCGGAAGCAGGCTCTCCAGCTTATCAGATATTTCGCGCAGAGACGTAGAACAGTACAACAGGAACGGCTGAGCGCAGTCCGGCAGCTTAGCATCGACAGCGAAACGGTGTTTGACCATAAACTCGCGTATCACTTTCATCTCTTCTTTCACGTCAGAAATCCTCCTTCACGTACGGCGGCCTGTTAGAGTCGCCTAGTTTCTTAGATGCCTGTAACGTCTTGAGAAAATCTATGAACGCCGACGACTTCCGGTACGACCGGCCTTCGCGGTACATCGCATGTTTGCGCACCAAGAAAGACACGAGCTGTAGGCCGGCAGTCCGGTCCCACCCGCACCAGTCGCAGACGTCTCGCAGCTCTATGTCGTTGGTGTACAGGAATTGTTCCACGACGTCGGCTGGGAACGGGGTCTGCAGTAACAGTTTTTCTATCTCAGCGGCGTCGGTCAAGCAGCGCGTGGTCATTATCGCGGCCGAGAAATCGGCGTAGCCGAATGTCGGCTCGGAGTACACGCGGTCCAGCGTACGGTAAACATACTCGGCGTGACACGGCCGCACTATCACGCGCGAACGGTCTTCGTCGCACGAGAACGTCCGCGCCGCGAGCGCGGCAGACAGGCGCGCGAGCTTGTACCGCATAGAGCCTTTGTCGACTATGGGCACTATGTCACTGAATTTATCGCACAGTATTATCGCCTGTCGCAGTATCATGGACGTGGTCGCCTTTTCAAAGCGCACCCCGTTCTCGTCGCGGGTCCAGGCCCACAGTATCAGTCCGCGACACGCTTCCGATAGGTACGTAGGTTCTACCGTCGGCCGGTCAATCTGCAACCGGTTTATCACGGCCGCGTCTATTTGGCTCGCCGCGAGAACGAGACACGCGTCGAAACGGCGTATGTCTTCGAGGCCGCCCACGAGTTCTTTGATAGCGTCTACGCCGAAATTGTAGGCAGATATCGGCCGGTCGCTGCGAGGGTTCGACAAACCTATGAGACGCGTGCGCGCGTGCGTCCGGCGTTTCTCTATCTTCGGTATCTCGGCTACGCCCGACGAGCGCATATCGGTCAGTTTGCTAATCACTTCTGGGCTGGTGCCCTTGAGCTCTTCGAGCACGACGAGACGCCGGTCGTGCGTAGGTATGACGCCCCACGTCACCATCCATCGGCCGCCTATCTGCTGAAGGCCGCCGAGCAGGCCGGCTACGCTGGCGTTCTTGCACTCCACCTTCTCGCCGAGGCCGTAGTGCCGCATCAGCCCGGCGGCTGTGTCCGATTTGCCCTGCGAGCTGTCGCCGACTATCAGCACTTCTACCCAACCCTTGACAGTCTGTCCGTCAAAGGCTATAAGCAGCGGGCTGTGCCAGGCGAAATCCATGAACAGGTGCAGGTCGGTTCTCTGGTAAATGTGCGTCACGTTCGCCGACAAGTCGGCGTATATCGATTCGAGACGAGACGACACCGACTCAACCGTCCACTTCTTAGGCTGGAACACGAGTAACTGGTCGAGTTCTTCTTGCGTGGGCGAGTATACCGACAGTGCGTCTCGCACCGGTGTCGCAGAGCTGGAGAGCATTATGGCCTGTTGAGTCTTGGGGTCTGGCAGCACGCGGCCCTTGAATTCGTACGCGGTATTCAGCTCGAGGTCCGTGCCGACGAAATATGCCGGCTGCATCGTAGATTCTCCAGAACGGTTCGCTATTTCTAACTGCGGGGTCAGCCGTACGTCCGTGACAGAGAAGTACTCGATTGGGCTGAACGTAACCGACTTACAGACCGGAAGCCGGAGCGCCGCCGCGAGCGCGTCGCGCATCTGTTTCTTAGGCGCCGCTATGGTTTCCAGAAGGCCGGCCGCCTCCGGCGAAATTTCGGCGAACGAAATGCCTTCCTCGTTGGGCGGCTGGGGAAAAAGCGGACATATCTGACAGTTCTTCTGGGCCCTGTCGCACTTACAAGCCAGCCGTTTGGGGACGACATACGGCACAGGGTCCACGGCGGCTACGACTCCCTGAACGGCTATACGACGATTGATGAACTCGCCTCGCGTAGCTTGCACGAGGCGCAGCGGGACTATCTCTTTGGTAGACAGGTCTACGTCTACGTCCCGCGGGACCCACGCCTCGGTAGCGTCTAACAGTTTTTTGAAGTCTTTGGCTGTCGCGCGCTCGCGGCCCACCCAGTCATTGACGTCTCCGTGCGGGTACCGTTCGACAGACAGCGGCAGCCGGACTATCCCGAGCCACGAGGCCTCGTTGTACAGGTACGTACACAGCCGGTACGCCGCGACGCTTCCCGCCCGGTCTACGTCCATGCACACGTAGACGCGTTTGTCTCTAAATTTGGGCGAGAACTCGGGGCTCCAGCCGCCCTCCCCGCCCGTGGTACATACGGCGCCTATCTTGTAATCGTTGAGCAAGGCCGCGGCGACTATGGCCTTAAGTTCGCCTCCGCACAGAACGACGGTGTCGTGTTTAAGTTGCTGTACGGGGTACAGACGAACGTGGCCGCGCCCGCGAAGACTTCGCATCTTGTCGGCCGACGGGGCGCCCGGCAGGTACCGTCTGACGTTCACGTACGCCCCGTTCTCATCCACGACGGGTATAGTTATGCGGCCCTGTCCGTAACCTATCCGGTGTTCGCGTATCATGTCGTCTGTCAAGCCGCGCGCGTACAGTTCTCGCAGGAACGGCCCAGAGCCCCATATCGCTTTGTGGTACCGCTCTACCACCTCTGCGTCTATTCGCCGTTCTTCCGATATGCCGTACCGCGCGCTTACGTCTTCCCACAGCACGGCTCTCGTGGTCTTAAGCATGCCGGCCAAGAGAGTCAAGATATCGCCGCTCCGGCCGCAGCCGGCGGCGAAACACTTGAACACGCGCTTGTCCACGTTGACCGAACAGGACGGGACGACGTCATCGTGAAACGGACACACGCACTTGATTTCCGAGGCGCTGATTATCTGAAACGCCCACCCGGCGCGTTCCAGTTCGGCGAAAACGCTGACGTTTTGAAGGTCCATTGCCCCACGCGAAAGAGGCGGGGAGAACAGATATTTCTCCCCGCCACAGGCCCCCGAATCTACATATCTTCTGCGCCCTGTTCTTCGACGTCGATGTCTGCGCGCAAGCGCATCTGGCCGTGCAGCTTAACGAACGCTTCGTGCATGGCTTTGAAACCGGCGTACTTCGCCTCCGGGACCCACGGATTATCGCGCGGGTTTTCGCACTCGAGGCCGTACCACGAGCCTTTGTTGTTGACGCGCAGACGGATACTCGTGTAAAACCGGCACGCGTAAATAGGCGCCCGGCGCATCTGTATCAGGCCGGCCAGTTTGGCTCCGGCCACGAATTCGCCTCGCGCGAACGTCAACAACACTGGTACGTCGTTAGACGCAGCCAGGTCTTCTGCGACTATGAGATAGTTGAGGTGTTCGCAGTGCCGGACCACGAACCCGTCGATCTCTTCTTCCCGCATCCGGGGGTTGCGGGCCTTTTTGGCGATGTCGCTCTTCGGGTCGAGCGAACGTTCGCGCACGGCCGGAAGCTGTCCGCGCGTTTCGAGCGGGTTCCACGTCACGTATTCCGGCCAGAAGAACACCGGCGTGAAGTGAAAGCCCGAGTCTTCCGGTTTCACGGGGGCGTTCTTGGCATCGCGGTTGAGTGCCACCACCGCCACGTTGAGCGGCGACAGCAACACGTCTCCGGGGTTGGCTATCTCGAGCAGAGATTCGCCAGACTGCCTCTGGACGATTTTGAGGCGCGGCGGCATTACGTACTGGCCCAGCGTCTCAGTGCCCACGACGTCTGTTTCCACGTACGCCGGCCGTTTCAGTACGGCCGGGCCCGCTGGCACCAGCACGGGCAACGAACTGTTTCTCTTTTTCATCTGCGTCTCCTCTACAATCACGGTAAATTTACGGGACAGTATACCAGTTCGTCTGTTCACCTCCTTTCGGCGATGTGCAGCCCTTCGTCCCGACCCAGAGCTTCAAGCGGCCCTTCGTCGCGCGTCACAAAAGTAGAAACGCGTATAGGACTATCGCGGCGAGACACGCCAGAACGAACAAGGTTTCATACGCCGTTTTCATTAGTAACTTCTCCATAAGCCGCGCGCATCTTATTTATTTCGAAAAGTAGGCTATCCAAGTTGTCGACCACGGCGTCGGCCATCAGGTACATCAGTTCGGCCGGCGCCGTTTCGCTCCGGGACAGACAGACTATCACGCGCTTGCCGGCGCCCTTGCACCAGCCTGCCTCCAGGTGCGCGCTGCGCCCGCACGAAAGCAGCAACACGCACACGTCGCACAGCTGCAGGGCCGCCATGTCCGCGCGAAAACCGACGCGCGCGCGCGCGTGTCGTAGGGCCGCCATGAACGTACGGCTGTCCCACGTCTCCCAGTTCGCGTCTACCTGTGACCACTTGAAGGCGTCGTTCCTGCGGAAGTCGTACACCCGGTACAGGTTTTTTTCTAACAGGTTCACTACAGCCGTTATCCGGTTTTCGTTCTTCCACGACGAGGCGACGTACACGTTCATCACGGTCTCCTATCGTATGTGTATGACGTTCACCAGATGTCGAGGCCTCGGCGGCGTCGGCACGTAGCGCACGGAGGCGCCAGCCGCTATCGCGGCCGCGCGGCTGCCGGCCGTCAGGCTGAAGTGCGGCGGGTCTTCGTCCGCGTGCAGCCACGACCTCTGGAAGCCGAGCCACGCCGCGAACTCCAGCAGTTCTTCGGTACTGTCGGCTGCCAGACGGCTGCCTATCACGCAGCCGGTGTCGCCCAGCGGTTCTTCGTACACGTACACCGCCATCTCAACGCCCTCCAGGCCCTCTACGGGGCCGTCTGTGCCCTTTCGGCGCCGTAGGTAAGGGTTTCCTACGGGCCTTAGTAGACGCGGGCTCTAAGGGGCTCCGCGTTTCTCTAAGCCTGAGGACGTACACGGGACGCGTCGTCTCAGAGCCGATTCCCGGCGGAAGCGACTGCCCTTCGGTTACAGCCTTTGATATCAGTTCTTGGACCGATGGCCAGTGAAACCTGAACAGCGTTCGCAGATCGTGTGGCAGGCCGGCGTAGTCGGCGAACTTTTCGTACTCGGGTGTCCCGGGGCGCGGTAACACCGTTTCCATTTTGACGTCTACCGAGCCGGTGGCAAATTTGCCGTGTACGGTTGCCGGGTCTTCGCAGCCCGTCTGCACCGCTAACGTGGCGCACCGGAAACCTATGACGCGGGCCAGACGCTCGTTAGCGCGGTTGCACTCTTTCCTGATTTCGTCGGCTGTCGCGCCGATTTCTCTCAACAAATAGGCTACGTCTACCAGGCGTTCCAGCGGCGCTGCGTTCTCGTCTACGTCGCGGATGACGTTCAACAGTCGCCGATACTTCTCAAAGAACAGCCGGTACATCTGGATTAGTGCACGGCTCTGCACGGCGCACCCTCCTCTCAGTGGAACGCGAGCCACGCGTCTCTGTCGAGCGTTCTCTCGACGTACGCCTCGGCAGATGTATTGTAGAACAACATGGTCACTTTGCCATAGTACGCTACCATAGCTGCCGCGGATATCATCAGCGGAACTATACGGCCCGTCACACAGAAAGCGTCTTGTGTCGGAGAGAATTTCAGTTCTCTCAGCCGGGAGAGAACAGCGTTCCCAAACTGTTCGCTGTCGAAAATGCTGCACCGGCGGGTAGTCCGGTCAAACACGAAGACAGTCTCGCCGTACGCCTTAGCTTTACTGATGTCGATGTAATCAGGCTCTTCCAATAGGAATACGCGGCTCATTCTTCGTCTCCTTCCGGAAAGACTTCGAGCAGCCGATTGAGTATGTCGTGGATGTCTTGTAACTGGTACGCGGATATCCGTTTCTGTAAGACGCGTGCCCGTATCTCTTCATCGATGGTGCCGGGCACTACCAGGTCTGTGTAGTGGACCGGCTCGCGGGTTCCGCGACGGTGAGTCCGGTCTTCGCTCTGCGCGCGCGCCGTCATGCTCCAGTTCTGCGAGTAGTACACGACGTGCTGGCAGCCGGGCCCCTCGCCGGTTTCCACGTTGTACCCGAGAAGGTTCACGCCTATGCCTCCGGCCACCGGGTTGCCGATGAGCACGCGCGTGTCGGGGTCTTCGTTGAACGCCTTCACGTTAGCCGCGCGCTGTTCATCGTCCGTGGCCCCGTAGAGCGTGACGCACTTAACGCCCTCGAGCACAAGCGTCTCGACTATCAGTTTGATGTCGTGCACGAAACAGCACCAGACGATGACTTTTTCTTCGCGCAACCGGTCTTTAAGCAGGGCCATTAGCGCGTCGAGTTTCGGGTTCGGTATGAGCGTCTCCGTCGCCCCCGGCTTTAGCGTTTCGTCGTCCCAGCGGTCGTCCCAGCGGACGAACCCGCTCGTGATTTGTGCCAGGCGCAGAAGTTTAGTCAGCACGTTGCTGACGGAGAGCGTGTTCGGTTCGCGAAGCTTGTCGCGTATTTCTACGGCCAGCCGCGTGGCCAATTTGATGTAGAGGTTCCGTTGCACCGGGGTCATCGCCACTTCCACGATGTCGTAGAGTTTATCGGGAAGGTCCGGCAGCGCTTCTTTCTTCTGTATGATGAACGCCAGCCGCGCCAGCCGCTCCTGTAGCAGCGGGACGTTCGTGTAGCCGGTTAGAATTTCGCCGTACCGCGCCTTCGCCCACCGGCCGTAGTAGTACCTGAACGATTTGAACGACGCGAACCCGCTCAAGCCTTCTCCCAGAAACTCTAACTGCGTGTAGAGGTCAAAGAGCATGTTCGTCGTCGGCGTGCCCGTTAGGCACATTCTCTGCGCGCAAATTTCCCTGAGCTTCTGCGCCTGTCTCCACCGTCTCGTGTAAGACGCCTTAATGTAGTGCGACTCGTCTAACACGCACAGGTCCCACTGCACGGCGCTGAGCACGTCCCACGCGCAGGTCATAGCCTCGTAGGAACAGATGACAGCTACCCAGCGGGCGTCGTCTCCGTTCTTCTTGAACGCTTCGACGAGCGTACGAACGCGATTGAACTTTCCGCCGCGCAGCACGGCGACCCGCCCGGCCACCGTGCTGAACCGGCCGAACTCGTTGCGCCAGTTGAGGCGAACATTCTTGGGGCAGACTATCAACGCGCGATACATCCGCGAAGAAGAGTAGTTAGGGCCGCTGGCTTCATTACAGATGCGGGCGATTACCACCGGTGTCTTGCCGGTGCCCTGTTCCATGAACAGCGCCGCGCTCTCCTGCCTGAGACACCCGTACAGCGCCACGGTTTGGTATGGAGACAGCGGGAGGTTCGCGTTATCGAGATGTTCGAATTGAGGGACGATTTTCTCGGCGCGGTACTTGGCGCGGGCGCGGGCCTTGAAAGACTGCGACATGAACCTGGCAAGAAGATATTTGAAGGTCACCGTCGCTGCCTCGTCTTCGAACTGCATCTGTCCAGACGGCCAGAGCGTGTAGACGAGTAGTACCGTGAAATCGGTAGCCGGCACCGCGTAACCTAACGCGCCGTTATCTTCATTGATTACTACGTTCTGGCGTTCTGGAAACCGTCCGAAGAAGTAGTGGCGCGCGTCGTAACTCGCGAAACGAGTGGGCTTGTTAGAAGTAACCCACAAGACGAACTTCTTTTCGGGAAGAGAAACGTGAAGCACGTCTTCGGGTTCGAGGTCTAATTTGGCGAAGACTTTCGCCGACGCGTCACACAACGGCTCAAAAAATTCTCTCGTATTTTCCTGTCCAATCATTTCTATGTCCTCTGTATTCGAGTCGTATGTCCTGTCCAATTCCACGCAACATATTATAACGTACACCAGTCCCAAAGTAAACAGGAAAGTTCAAATTATTTTTTCACGGGTTGAGAGAGACGGGACACAATTTCTGCGTACGTAATCGGGCGGCCTTCGCGCTTTTTCTCCTCTACGTCACAGTCTGGGCACCATTCCAGCAAATCGCTCTCCTCATCGTCGCCCCAACACCGTTCTCTTTTCGTGTGGTGGCCGCGCCGAGCGAGAGCCTGAGCGCGCTGATTTTTCGTAAAACCTGCGCGAGTAGTGCAGAACCGTTCGAAGAATCGTTGCCAATTCTGTGGCGAAAACAGCGCGCCTGAGGCGTAACAGATATTCATCAGCTTATCATCGGCGACGTTCTTCACGGGATTAGACGCACGATAGAAGTGCCGCGTGAAGTAATCGCGCGACACGTAGACGGGGACGCGCATCAGCGTCGCCTTGAAAGCCATGGGCTCGAGCAGCCAGCCCCAGCAGCCGAGCGAACTTTCCCAAAGAAGGCCGGTGGGCCTACGAAGCTCTTCTATCGTTTCGCGGCTGTAGGTGTAACACGCGCCTATCATCGCCTGCACGCGCGCCCACGGCTCTTCGGGGCGCCTCCATTTTTCGCCGTCGCGGTGGGGCCACTTCTCACCTATCCACCGTACGGCGAAACAGTCTCTCGGCTTCTTCACCAGGTACCCGCCCCACTGGCGCATTTTAGATTCGTTCTCCCAGCCGTACGACGCAGAACACGCGAGACACTTCTCCACGGCGGCGCGCCGCGCCACGTTTTCTAGAACACCTTTCGGTATTCTCATGTGCGAATCAAGCACCCCTACCACGTCAGCGCCGTTCTGTAGCGCGATGTCGGTGCCCGCGTTGAGGTTAGCGCCTATGCCGCGCGGCTTTTCGTTCCGCACGACGCGCCCGAACGGCACGCGCGCCGGCGAATCAGAGCCGTCGTCTATCACCAGTAAATCGAGGTCGACGTTCGGGTCGACGCGGCTATCTTTCACGGCCTGGCACGTAGACGCCAACAGCGGTTCGTTGCGCGTGCTTATTACGTACGTGACTTTCAGCCGACGCAGCCACCCCGGGTGGAACACCCCCCACTTGTCGTGCCGGCACACGACCCCGTTGTTGCCGGTCAGCTTCTTGAACAGGCACTCGCGGTGCGTCGACGCCCACCTAATCGTGCAGGCCGGGTCTACGTCACACGCTTTACAGGTGGCCCGCCGTTCGGCAATCAAGACGCTGGCGTGCGTCGGAAACGCCGGGTCTCGCGGCCGCGCCCACGCCGCGCGTATCGCGTCTTCTGCGTTCACCGTACCGCCTCCGCCAGTGCGTCCAACAGGCCGTGCTTTTTCGCCAGCCGTATTCCGTCGTCCTGAGACAATCGCCCCCGGTCTACCAGCGTGTTGATGAGCGCCGCCGCATCTGCGTCTGTGGCCAGCGCCTTCAGCGTCTCTATGCTCTTTCGCACGTGCTCTTCCGTGGCGAACTTATCGGCCGGCATCAGCAGCACGCGCGCCGCGCTCTGCCAATATACCACGTACCGCAGCCACGCGTTATCTCTCGGGTCTGTAGACGTCCCGTTGAAACGACAGACCCGGCACAACGGCCTGTCGCACCCGTAGCCACCCACTAGCCACGCGCCCACGGCAGAGCATCCGGCCGCTTCTATCGTGTACGTCTGGCCCGTATCGTACTTGCCGGTTATCGACACCGGGGCCCCGCGCGCCGGACACGCGTCGACGGCTGCGTCTGCGCCGGCTGCGTCGAGCTCAGGGGTGGTCGCGCCGACGTGGCCCGCTCGCGCGGCGAATTCGTCTGGGTCTATAGTCGTCATACGCAGTGCCTCTGGGGATAACAGTTGTCATTGATATACTTGTACTTGTAAGGCGTGCCACCGGCGCACGGCTTATCGGGGTTTATCGCGTGGAAGTGGCACATGAGGTCTTCGTTTTCCATAAAACACTGCGACACGTACCCGTCGATACAGGCCTTGTCCATCGTCGCCCAGTTATCCGCGGTACAGTCGTATGGCGGAGTAGCCGTGCATTGGGCGGCGGCATAGAAACAGCACTTATCGGGGTGCGGATTAACCCACTCGGTTGTCGTCGCGACTTTCGTAGTGGTCGGTACTTTCGTTGTCGTCGCGACTTTCGTAGTGGTCGGTACTTCCGTTGTCGTCGCGACTTTCGTAGTGGTCGGTACTTCTGTAGTAGTCGGGACTTCCGTAGTGGTCGGTACTTCTGTAGTAGTCGGGACGCCCGTTGTCGTGCCGGGCGCTTCCGTTGTCGTCGCGACTTCCGTAGTGGTACTGGGGCCGGTAGTTGTCGGTTCGCAAGAACACGTCCCGACGACTTCGAGCGTCATCGGGAAGTCGCAACCCACGGCGCGCTCGCGATGGTACGTGCCGACGGGGCTCGATAGACTGGGGTCCTGAGACATCGGGCAGTCGTAACTGAAGTCGCTCCAGTACGCCGCGTCGCCGAGCCCGTGACAGTCGATAATCACCCGCCAGTAACACCGGCCGTCTCCCCAGTAGTTGGCGAACGGAGTGAGAAACGCGTGGTAGACCATCGGACACGGGTACTGCGGCGCGCCGCAATCCGCCCAGCCTTCCGAGCCCGGCGTGTACCGCCACCGGCACAGAACGCCGTTGTCCCACTTCTGTACGCAGATGTCACAGTCGTCTACGCAGTGACAGAAACCGGTCATCTCCGACAGTGGCCAACGAATCAGGTAACAGTCCGGCCAACCGGAACAGGGGTACTCTACCCAACAGTCCCAACAGATTTCGGTAGTGGTGCAACAGCACTCGTCGGATACGGCGACCTTGCCGTCTACTATAAGGAGTTTTCCGCCGTACGTCATTGCTCCGTAGTCTGGCACGGCGGCGCCCTCACGTTGCCGTAGTAGTCGGCGGCGTCACGCACTTCGTAACCCCGACCCACTTAGGCGTATGGCTGCCGACGAACCCGAGGTCGCCGTCGGCGTCGTGGTCGAACCCCAGAAACGAGTTGACCGCTGGCGCGGCGAGACGCACTATCCGGTCTCCGTCGTGGTAATACGTGTCGCCGCTCGTCCCATACCACTGGTTGGGCACGCACACCCAGTACTCCGTGACGCCTATTCCATCGCCGTCTACGGTCTGCACCCGCAACGCTGGGGCCACGAGGTCGGCCTGCAGGGGCGCGAGGTCTGGGGTGGCCGTGGCGGACGCGAGCTCGAACCCGTTGTAACCGTAGTCCGAAGACAAGAGGCTCCTGTGATTTACCCACACCTCTGGCTCGGTTTCGAGCTTCTCGAGCGGCTGCACCGTGTACCGCCACCGTCGACGGCTCGTTATTTCCTCGTGCGCGTCTACGATTTTAACTACCACGAGGCCTTCGAACCGTAACGGCTTTCGGAAACCGAGAAATCGCCCAGCCGCTACCCCGTCTATACCGAGGAGCGACGCCATCTGGGCCAACAGCCCACGCATCTGGCTCTCTTCGCTGGCGAGTATCGGGTCGCCGGGCTTAACCGGCTTGAAACTGCGGTCGGGTCTCATGCCATCAACCCCAGTAAATCGGCGAGTGGGTAAGGCTTGTACAGTATTCCATTATAGTAGATGTCTTCTGGGTCTGTAGAACCGTGGCGCCGGTACTTGTTCCAGCCCGTCGGCTTTATTGTGAAGCGGTACGTCAGATTGAAGCGCGACGCCCCGTCGGCAGTTATCGTCCGGTCGAACGTCGGCTGCGTGTACAGCACCGTCTCTGGCCCCACGGCGACGCTAATCGCATTGATCGTCATGGCCGCGCTGTTCACGCAACCCATGTAATCGAGCGCGGCCGCCGGGATGACTTCTACCAGGTGACGGGTGTACGTGTAGTCGAGCATTCTGTAGAGAATGCCGGGCGCTTCTGCCTCTTCGAGAGGCGTATTGTCGCCCCACGTCATGCCTTTGTTGGGCAGCGTCAAGAATTCGCCAGCGCCTTCGAACGTCTCTTCGACGAGCGGCGTAGTCTCTCCATCTCCGCTAAACGTGTACTGCGGCACCTCGTACGTCACGTCCAGCACGGCGTGCAGGTAGTTAGACTGTTGCCCCAAGCCGCCGTCGGAAATACGCCCGAACGGGCTGACGCTAATCTTTAGCGCTATGGGCTTGCGCGACGTGAGGGCGGGGTCCCAGTAGGGGTAGACGTGCGGCTCTACGTTAGTCTTAGAACCGGGCAGCTTGTAGCCTAACAGCTCTTTGACTAACTGGGCCCGGTCGGCCCACGCGCACTTCAGTTTGCGCGCGGCAGAGAATATCGGCTCCCAACTCTCGGTAGGATAGCCGTCCAATTCTTCGTGCGCGACAGTGAGCGTGCAAAGTATCGTTTCGCCTATCATAGTTTACCCGTATTTAGCCGTGGCTGAAACCCGTTTAGAAATTATCGAGAGGTAAGACCGACTGTCGTCGAGTATGTCCCGCTGCTGACGGTTCAGCGCCACGAGTTCTTCGTCTTCGGACGACATATCTACGGCGGTCTTCAGCGGCTTGATGATAGCAGCCTGGAATTCTTTCCACGCTTCGACTAGGCCCACGAACTTCGGTTTCACCTTTACGGTAGAAACGGTATCGGGCTCTACGAAATTAGGCTTTACCGGTATCTCCGGTTCTTCGCCGCCGAACAGCGCCGAAAAATCGGGCCACGCGACTTTACCGAACTCGAACGTGCGCCACTTCTCGAGAAGTTTATCGCCGACTTCGTCGACCGCGTTCCACAGCGCGGCTTCCGTGTCGTCTATCTCGCGGTCGAGCCCTGGCGGGCGGGCGACAGCCCTCCACAGGTATTCGCCGGCAACATCGGCCTGGCCTTTCATCCGGTAGTACCACACGGTAAAGTTCGCTCCGACGTCTTCCCAGAACGAGAACCAGACTTCGCCGTAATATTTCAGATAGTCTCCGAGGTGCGTGGCTGTAAAGATAATCTGATTCACCATCGTACGCCACGCCGCCTGCACGTAGAGTATCGTGTACACGGCAATTTCTTCCCAATTTATGAACGCGAAAGCGAGGCCTTTCAGCGTAGTTACTATAACATCGCGCAGACCTGTTAGCGCCGATTCGGTGCCCGGACCCACGACTCCCCAGAATATTTTGAATTGTTTTACGACGGCTTCGAAAAAGATGACAGCCGTGTTCCACAGCACGCGAGAAAAATCGACTATTGCGCCGACGAGTGGAGACAACCACGCCCAGAGTTCGGCGAGCCCCCGTCTAATAGTAACCAGTTTATCGGCGAACGTCTGGCCCGGCCCGGCCGCCCTCCACAGCGCCTTACCTAAAGCTGCGATGACCGCTAGAACTAAGCCCAGCGAGCCTATCAGCGGCGCTATGACGCTCCACAGCGCGCCGACCGCGAAGCTTACCGCGCCGAACGCAACGCCCAGGCCCGTCGCTGCGAGAGCGAGGCCCGTGAACATCGACACCAGCGCTTTATGGCCTTCTATCCATTTCGTCACGGCGACCAGTGCCGGCCGTACGCCCTTCTCGATGAAGTTGAATAGCGGTACCAGCGCCATTCCCCAGTCTTCGAACAGATGTCCGAGGTCTCTGCGAAGTCTAGTCAACCGGCCGAATAGCGAAGAGCCGATAGCTTTAGCTGCGCCGCCGAACTCTCGGTTCAGTTCGGCCAGTATGTACCGTTGCGCCTTTAACACGTCGCCTTGTTTAACCCAGTTCGCTATCATCTTCTGCTGGTCGCGCGTGATGTTCACGCCCACGCGGCGCATCATCATCATGCCTACGGTCGGGTCTTGCATGGCCTTGCCTATCATTATCACAGAAGTCTTGATATCGCGGTCCATCACTGCAGCCATATCTACAGAAGCCTCGTACGCCGCTTTGAACATATCGCCGGTAACTTTCGGGAATGTTAACATGATAGACAGCCCGCGATAGAGTTCTTCTCGCCCGTAGGCCGTAACGGCTTTAAGACCGTTGGCATATTCTATCAGTTGTTCGGCCGAAAAGCCGGCAGCCCCGCCCGTCGCGCGAACCTGGCTCGCTAAGAGGCTCGTTTCTCGCTGCATTTCCGCCGCTGCGTGCAGCGCGTACCCGGTCTTTGCCGCGAGAATGCCGAACGCCCACGCAGACCGGTATCCGATATTAGACAGCGCGGCCCCGAGACGCTGACGTATCGACGCGACAGACGCGTTCAGGCCCGCGGCGTTCCCGTTGAACTGGATTGTCGCCTGGCCGAGCGTGAAACCCATTTCATCTCTCCCTGCGCCGAATCGGGCCTATCTCGTGGCCCAATGCTATCTGCGTCTGAAGCGGGGTCAGTTCTGTCACTTGTTCGAGGGTCCATCCGTAACTTTCGCAGAGCTGTTTGCAGAGCCGGCTGAAGCTCCAGCTTCGCCCCGGGTAGGGCGCGCCCCTTCGTCTCCCAATAGGCCCGACAGACGAAACGTCTCTTCGACTACCTGCATTAAACTTTCGCGCGTGACGAACATATCAGATACCTTGGCGGGCGTCAGGTCGGACTGATGACGACGAAGTGCTAAATACGCAATTTCTAACAGTCCACCTAGTGGTATGGTGACAGCATCTTCTACCACGAACGTGAGCGATGCTGCAACCCGAAACGCTTCGGAGAAAATGAGTTTCTTCTCTTCTTTCGACGCAGCGTTTTGCGCGGCTGTACGAGCCGCTTCTACGATATTGGACCGCATCCATTGTTCGAAAATGCCGAGGTCAGCCCAAGACAGTCCCGTAATTTTAACCTCGTGGCCCCCGATGACCTGAGAAGATGGGGCGTTACTCGCGTTCGCCAGTTCCATTGCACGGCCTCCAAAAATACGTTCTTAAGGTTCGCGCGCCCGTCTAACCCCTTGAAATCGGCCTACCCGTATAAACCCATTGCCGGGCGCCTCGAATGGCCTCTACCGGCCCCCTAGGCCCGTTCTACGCGTATTCTACGCAATAGTAAACTCGCCGTCTCCCGAGAAATTGACCGTAGCCGCCGTCGGGTCGCCGCCTTCTACCTGTACGTCCTCGTCGATGCTGTCGATTATAGCCGGGCCAGTCAACGTCATCCCGGTATCAGACAGCAATTCAAGGGTGACCTTGTCGCCCTCATCGAACCCTAGAGCGAGGTCGCCGTCTTGTGTGTACACCTCGAACGACCCGTTCCAGTCGCGGTTTCCGGCTACTCGTTTCTTCCAGCCAGCCGTGCTCGAAGACGCGTACTCTTTGTTATCTGACAGCCGCGAAACTTTCCACGACCGCACGTCGAGCACCTCAGTCTTCGCGCCTCCTTCCGGCGTGTAGTACGCCTTGCCGCTTTTACCGCTTATCGGACCCGCCATTGTTCAGCCCTCCATTTTTCGAGTTCAAGTCTACACCCCGGTCGTCGTAGTTGCCCCGGCCGTAGTGGTAGTCGGCGCTATGTACGCGTCGCCGATGACTATGATGTTGACGTCGACCGCGCCGGCCCCGTCATTGTTGTTCGTGAACCGCAGGGTAGCTCTGGCGGCTAACACCTCCCAGCCCTCTGCTGTATCGCAGACGAATATGGCCGCGCCGCCCGGCTTAACGTTGAGAGCGTCGCCGGAGAGAAACGGCCCGTACCACGGGTCGGCAACGCCGCCATCGACTTTGAGACTAGACCCGGTCGTCCGGCTCGAAGCGCTCTGCACGATGAGAACCTTCACCGAGCCGAACACTACGGCGTTCCCGTTGAGGTCTTTCAGCGAACCGTCCTGCAAATCGATAGTCTGCGGCGCGCCTATGGCTACCGATACGTCGTCGTGCCACATTAGGTTCGCTTGCTGTTCGCCGTTGCCGTCGGAGAACGCGAAGTTTATCTGCTTGGTAAGCGGGTTGATGACGGTGCCTAAACCGTACGCCAAGGTCCCGGTCATCTGCACAGACGTTTTTATGTTGCCTGTAAGGTCCATTCTTCCATCTCCTTTCGGCTTATCTTGAGCCGGTAGTTGACCGTCAACAGTAAGGCCCAGCCCCGTATTTCGCGGGGCAACACCTGTTCTCCGCCGTCTGGCCTAAAGGCGCCCACGTCGAGTTCGCACCCGTACACGTACGACAGGCCTAGACTCGGGTTACTGGCAATAGCCGCGAGCACAGCCCACGTCGCCGGGAAGAGCATGAACGGCGCCCGGTAATCTGTGGTCGACAGCAGCGCGCCGAACGACGCTATTACCTCGTGGTGCGTAGACGTTTTGCCTACGTGAACGACCCCGCCGACTGGCACTACCACGAGCTCCGGCGCATCTCCCGGCTGAAGCGTTTCCTTGAACGGCGAGTACCGGTTCAACTTTACGCGGTTCCCAGGCTGTATTAGGCCGGCCACGGCCGGCGACCGCTCGAGCGCGTCCCACAGCGCGTCGTACACGTCTGTCAGCGGGTTATTCATCTCGACCTCTTGCCGTACCGGGCCATCGTCTTCTGCGCCATCGCCACGGCGTCGGCCTTCATGCCTTTAGCCGTCTGTGAATCGGGCAACACTATTATCTGTCTTCGGGGGACCGGCGGCAGCCCCTGGTTGTGGATGGCAGCGAGCCTGGCTATGGTGAGCCGGCCTTTGGGGTGGCGCGCCGGCCCGCCGAACCCCACTTCGAACCCGCCCGAAGTCCGCCGGTAGAGATTCCCCGGCGCGCCGATATCGAGCGCGCCGAACAGCGTGCCGGTGTCTACGAGAATGGCGTGTTTCCGCGGCCCGCTCCAGGTAGGCCTGGCCACCCGGCGCCGTGCTCGCCGTAATGGCGGCCAGTCCCCTCCGCCGCGAGAAAACGTCGAAAAGCGTCGTTTAGCGAAGGCCAAGTACCGCACCCCCCACAGAGAAAATAACCGGTCCATCGGTTCTATGGTGCCGGCGCGCTGACACGCGGCGCGCACGTCGCGCACTACGCGGTCCAACGGTCTCAAATCGAGCTTATACGATATCGGGCGCATGCGCTCTACTTCCCGGTAAATTTCGACAGCCCGAAACGAACGCGGCCATCTCGTTGCGTACACCTTCTTCCATCGAAGCCATCTTGTCGTCGGGCGACTCTGTCTCACGGAGGCCCCGTTTCTTGTAAAGGTAAACTCCAGCCAGCCGGACCGACCAGTTCTTCACCGTGGCGCTGACTGTCAGCGGAACCTCGTAACGGGTGCCCTCGAACGTCGAGTCTATTTCGGCGTCTGCCCAGTCGAGCGCCTCAGTTACCGCGTCCGAATCGACGGCTGGCACGCCTGTGTTCTCCGGGTCGCTCCAGCGGGCTACGTTGCTTTCGCCGAAATAACTAGTTACGTCTGCTTCCGCGGCGTACATCTGCGTCTCCGTAAAGAACAGGGAGAAACGACTCGTCGCCTCTCCCCGTTCGCCGGTACCTGCTGCTATGCAGCGGTAGTCGTAGTGGCCGCTTCGGTAGTGGTCGTAGGCGCCACGAAACAGGTGTCCGCGATGAACACCGCGCCGGGCACCTTTATGACAGGCAAGAACGTGTCGCCCGCCATGTGCTTAACGCCCACGGGGTCCGCCGTTATCTCGGCGTAACTGAACATGCCCTTCGCGAGAGATATGTTCATCAGCGCCGCTTCGCCCGTCGAACCGCCGAGGCCCAGCGTGTCGGGCACGGGGTACGTGCCTTCGATGAGGTCCCACCAGTCGGCAGACGGGGCGGGGGTGAACGTCACCTGGTCCGCCGGAAACAGCGTCTGCACGACGCCGTCGTTGTCTGTGAAACCGAATGCCGCAGCCGAGATCCACGTGAACCCGAGGAAGCCCTGCGGTATCGTGCCCTGCCCGACCGCGTTGGCGTAGGCGGGGTTGCCGTTGATGACCCCGGCCAGCGTGGTGTTGTTGAATAGGTAGCCCGGGATATTCTCCCCGTAGAACGCGTATGCCAGCGGGTACCCCGTGTTGAGAAGCGACGTGCGCTTCAGCGCCTCTACCTGTCCGACGATGTCCGTGTCGGGGTCGTCCCACGACCCGTCGATGAGGCCGTCGAGTTGGCCGAGATTGTCGGCGGGCACGCCGAAATCTATCTCGTAGGCCGCGCCGACCGCCGACGCCAAGAGGTTGCCCTCGGCGTCAACGTACACGTGCCCGAGCGCGATGGCCGACTGTATGGCCGCCTTGCGCAAATTCTCGAACAGCGCCGAGAACTCGCGCGTCTGCCTGGCGACTTCTTCTTCTCCGAGCCGCTGCTTGGCTTCGCTCTCCATAGACTGGAGGTTGATGAGCGTGGCCGGCAGGTGGTTGATGTGCTCGAACGTGTGGATTAGGCGTATCGGCACCTCGGTCACGCCTCTCTGCGCCCGCCGCTCCGACGGCGAGCCGTACTGGACAATGCGCGCCGTCTGGCGCGTGCCGTTCACCTTGAAATACGAACCTGTGTTGCCCTCGACGGTACGGGTAGCGGTCAGGAAGGCCGGAGGCACCACGTCGGGCAGCCCCGTTTTGACTCCCTGAATCACACCCGTTAAGTTCCGCCCGCCGAGGATTTGAAGAAGCGTCTTCATTCTCCGTCCTCCTCCGTCAGTTCCACGAAAACGACGACACTACGATATGTCGTCGAACGTAACGTACAACCCGCGCACCACCATCCACGTGCGCAGGTACGCGTTGAGCCCCGTGTCGGCCGGGTAGTTGACCACCGTGTCGTGGTCGAGGTACCCGCCTATCACCACGCTCGGGCACTGCGCGTCGATGTTAGCGCTGTCTTCGTCGGTGACCTTCACGCCGTAGCCGTCGCCGACGAACCCCGCCGGGACTTCCGAGCCGTCTTCTGGCATGAGATACGAACCGGCGATCCGCGCCGCGCTCAGCGCGCTGCAGGTGATGACGCCCGTTACGGTGTCCACGGCGCTGTACGTCACCTGTATCGTCGAACAATCGCCGCCGGCTGTCGCGTTCCCGTAGAGACCGAAGGTACCCGAACTGCCGATGCGCCGCACGAGCTCAACGGCCACCGCGGGGTCTACCTCCAGCGCTACCGAGTTCAGCGCTTCGTCGTGCAGCAGCACGCCGATGATGCTGGGCGCGTAGAGGCCAGAAGCCATCACTTTCCCGATGATGAGACCGGCGCGGAGCACGTCTACGTCGCCCGTGTTCCCGGGGTCTCGCGACAGGGAGCCGTCGACCACTACGCCGCCGGGCTTCAGCACCGCGCCCCTGTCGGTCTTGAGCAGCGCGCGGTAGCCGGCTTCGCGTTCCGTTCCCATACCGGGAACGGCATTGTAATCAGGACTCATGTTCTATCCTCCGTGTACCTGGCCCGTGTTTTCCGGCGCCGCTACGTCTTGGGTCCGCCGGCTAAATCTATCATCTCCTTCATCGTCTCGGGGTCGTGCAGCGCTTCGCCATCGGGCACGGCCCGGGAGAGGTCCTGCACGCCGGTCCGCCCGCCGGCGGGCCTCTCGTCTTTCAGCGCAAGAGAATCGAGCACCGATCTCGCGGGGCTCGAGTCGCCCTGCCGCGCGAGCGACCACGTCGCCCGCTTTTCCGCCGTTCCCACCAGCGCGACTTTCAGCGCGTCGGCAGCCTTGCGGCCGATCCTCCCAGAAGTGAACAGCGACTCTACGCGCTCCTCGACCGTGGCAGCCGCGAGCTCGACCGTGTCGGGGTCGATCTTGGCCTCGAGAGCCGTGAGCCGTTTGCCGAGGTCATCTTTGTCGCGCTGAAGAGACGCAACGAACTCGCGCACGGTGTCCACCGCGGTCTCGTCGTCCAGCGTGTCCTTGCCGATAATCTTCGCCAATGCGTTCAGGTCCATGATATCATCCTCCTCAGTCTCTGTTACGCGAGAGGCAGCGTAGCCTATCGCCTGAAATTCTTCTTGGCCGGGCACTATTGGCTGCTGCGCCAGGGAGACGTGCGAAATAGCTTCGCCGTACGAGTTGCCCACACCGTCTTTGTAGTTAGGCACGACAGACACCGACACGTTGCGCACCCGTTTCGCGAGCTCGATGCCCTCGCCCACCATTTCGACGCGGGCGTACAGCACGTCGTTGTCTCGGAAGAGGTCCCTGACGTAGCCGAAGATCTTCTCGGCCGACGACTTATGGTCCACCACGACCTCGACGTCAACGCCGTTGTCTCTCATGCGCCTGAAAGCCGCCACCCAACAGTCAATTCTCTCTTGGTCTACCGCGAGGTACCAGCCCTCTTCGGGATGGTAGAACGTACCTACCCGTATCACGTCTTTGAAGAAGGACTGCACCGGCGCCCCGGCAGCGTTCTTAGTCCGCTCGGCGCCTTCGCGAAAGGCGCTCTCGCCGGCCGGAAAATCGTAACGGTCTCGCGCCGCGTTCTTCGCCGGCTCGAAAAGCAGGTACTTGACGCCGTTGTCCCTGAGCCACTTTTTCGCGGCGGAAACCGTCCAGTGCTCGACGGGGAAGCGCAGGGCTTGCGGCACTACGCCCTCGGGCACCTTGGCCCACAAAATAGACACCGTCTTCGGCACCCGTATCTTGTCGTACAGTTTGCCGCCGTCGGTGCGCCGGTAGTCCCGATACTTGCCCGGCGGCTGAAGTCGAGCCGCGTGTTCATTCGCGTACGGCATTCCATGCCCTCCATCCTATTTATATAGTACGTCTAGAACGGGCCAATGTAAGGACATCTTCAGACACCGCCGAAAATTTTACGCCGCGCGCGCCCAGCGGCCGGAAAGCGTTCCCGGGGCTCCAGGCCCACCCGTCGTCTGGCCTCGGCGCGGTCATCACGCCGTCTATCTCCATGTCTTCGGGGGCCCGCGTCTCTTCGGCGTCGAACACCGGTATCTTCTGACAGCGACAGTTGAACCCGTTAGGCGGCGATATACTGTCCCACAGCAGGTCATCTTTCGGCAGCGTCACGCCGTCTAAGGCTGCATGGTTCGGCCGCACGCGGTCGTCCCCGGCCGTAACGTACACGAAGCCCCACAGCGCCGCGTCTACGTCGGGCTGCGCGTACATCTCCTCGCGGCCCGCCGCGTACGCCAACTGTATTTCCGTCCTGGCGAGCGTCTCGAAGAGGTACGGCCTGTGGTCTGAGAACCCGGCAGCCGCGAGCCTGTCGCGCAGGTACGCCGTCGCCTCCGAGACGTGCATCTGTTTCTCCACTATTTCGGCGACCGCCTTCTGGGCGGCCCGTTCTACGCTGGCCGAAGCTGCCCTCAGCACGCGCGCCGCCTCGTTGCCGTACGCTTCTGCGACCCGTTTAAGCTCGGCGTCGGTGAGCCGCATTCTCGCGCGGGCTATCTTGGCGGCGTCGCCGTACAGACTCAGCGTCTTTTCGCGAACGCCCCGCGCCGCCCAGAACCCGTACAAGTGTCCGGCCGCGAGGATCTCGTGCAGCTCCTCTTCCACGCTTGGCCAGCCGGCCCGCAGAGTCTCGACGGCGACAGCGGGTTCTCGCAGCACGCGCGGGAGAACGCGCCGTATCGTCGCCTGAAGTTCGGCCGAGGCGCGCGCCTCGAGCCTCCGCAGCTCGCCCACGTTTTTCCTCGCCGACAGAGTATAAGCCGGATTCATCTCAGCGACCTCACCGCGCGCTTCGCCCCGCGCCAAAGTTCTTCCGTCCCGTCGCCCTCCGGCTGCGGGAGCCCCACACCATCGAGCAGCGCCCTGAGGTCCACGTGCGACAGGAGCAGGTCTACGTTCTGCGGGTTGCCGAATACGGCGAGAGCCAGCGCTCGGAGCGTCTCGCGCTCGCGCTCGCCGAGGCCGGCCGGAACTATCTCGACCGACCCGCGCGCTTCCTCGCCCCAGTTGGCGGCGAGCACGTCGTCTACCACGTACCAGTTGATAGCCCGCACGATGTCTTGGAACTCTAGGTCCGCTATGGTGATGGCTACGTCTCCGTGCGCCTCCGCCTCCGCCTTAGTGCCAGCCTGGCCCTCCGTTACCGCCCGCTCCGGGACGAGCCACCCGCGGAACATCAGCGACTCTTTGTGGCGAAGGCCCGATATGAACTCGTCCCCGTGGGCAATCTTCGGCTCGAGAAACGATATCTTCCAGGCGCGGAACCCGCCGGGGTCGCCGCCGCGCCGCATGAACTGTTCCGCGAACGCGGCGAGCGTGTTCGGCATGACGACGCCGTCCCCGCTGCCCAGTTTGGCGAGGACGTTCTTGGCCACGTCGAAGTTGTCCATCGTGCCCGACTGCGTCTCGCTCTCCCCGGGCGGGTACTCCACCAGCGGGATCGTCCCGGCTACGCGCTTCCGGTACTGGCCCTGTTTGACCATGTCCTCGAGCCACTGCCCGTAGACTGCCTTGACGTTCTCGTGGCGCGAGCGCCCGTAGAAATTCCCGGCCTCTTCGTCGTACGTGTACACGAAACACTTCTCCGGGGCGAGGCCGACGCTTAGATTCTTCACCCCGGCGAACCGCCCCGAGTCGTCTACGCGTACCGTCGTCAGGTCCGGCAACAGCGGCTTTAACTTAGCCAGCGCGTACAGGCCATCCGCGTACTTCCATATCTTCTCGAAGGCCTGGAACCCGTAATCGAAGGCGAACAGCGTGTTGCGTATTAGCTGCGGCCACAGCGCGACTAGCATCTTCTCGATGAACTCGCGGCGGGTTTCGTCCGACGACGCCACCGTCCAGTTGGCGCCGCGTATCGGGGCCGTGGCCGCGGCGCGCGCCAGCGCTATGCTCGGGTTAGACCGCATCTGCCGGTACAGCGAGAACGTGCCCGGCAGCGCCTTCGCCGTCGGGGCGCTCCCCGCGAGGCTCAGGCCGATAAACTTGAACTGCCCGCGAGTCTGTTCGCCAGCGTCCACACGCTCTCCGGCAGTACGTTCTGGCACTGCAGGTTCTGACATTTTCGCCACCCTCCGTTTCTCTGACAGTCTGCCTGGCACGGCAGGCCAACGCTGACAACAGTAGCCGTGCGATGGAACTCGGGGTCCCAGTTCTTAACCGTCGACGTGAAAGTGAACACTACGACGGTAGGCACGCCGAGGGCGCACGCCGCGTGGTACATGCCGCAGTCGGTGGCCACCACGCACCCGGCGCCCGCCAACAGGTTCAGCGACGCCGACATGGGCAGGCCCGTCTTGTCGACGACGCCCGGGACCCGTTCTCCCGCGGCCGCGCCTATGCAGCAGGCGCGCGAGCCCGCCATCTCCCCCAGCGCGGCGAAACCCGGCCACGCTTTCAGAGACCAGCGGCCGTCGAACCGGCCGGCGGCGAAAACAAACTCGAACCGTTCTCCGTCGGCAGCGCCGTTCACCAGCCCGCGCGCCGGAGGCCTGGGGACTCCCAGGTCGTCGAGCGCAGACGCGCACACGTCGACCTCAGACCGGTCGAACGACATTCGCTGTCTCGCGGGGTCGTTAAGCACCGGCAGGCCGTTCCACCTGCGCCCGCCGACGAGCGCACCAGCCCACCCCACCGCCACGACGCCCTCGTAGCGCCGCGTGGTAGTAGCGTACCGGTGGAAGAGGCTCTTCCGGACCGCCGGCGGATACAGGCAACCGACGAGGTGGAACTCGGCCGTCTCCCCCGCGTCCGACAGGGCGCGCTGCACGCACGTAGCCTGGACGCCGTTGCCGAGGCCGCCGCGCGCTAACACTAAAACTCTCACCTCTATTCTCCCACGACTCCGACGCGCGCCGCGCCGTCGTTCAACGTCTTCTCCCTACGACACACGACATCGGTCTCCGGCAGGCCGGCGACGTGGGCCAACTCTTCCCGCAAACGGACCGCGTCGCCATAGAAACATTCGAACCATATCGCCGTCGGCCGTGCCGGCCACAGGCCCCTGAACCGGTTACGTTCTTCGGCGAACCGGGCCGCCAGGTCTTCTGAGAACGGGGCCACCGTGAACACTATCTCTTTCATACGCCCACCTTCCCCGGACGGACGCGCAGCGACGATATCGGACGCAGGAAGTGTACGCGGTAGCCTTCGGCGTCTGCCGCGTGGCTGAGCCTCGCGTCCGCCTTGTCTATCTGGCCGTCCCTGTCTCGCCGCATCTCCCGCAGGTCGTTGACCAGCTCGCGGCACGACGGGTGACAGGCCCAGTGCGGCCGCCCGCGCAGGTCCGACAGCGCGATGTTGAACGCGTTGACGCGGTCCACCACCGGCGGGTTGGACAGCGGCACCAGCGACCGCGCCGGCACGCCGGCGTCCGACAGGCCCTCGAAGAAAATATCGTAACAGGTCTCGCCCGTCCCGGCCCACTGCGCGCGGCCGGCCGCGTCGCCGAACACCCGGACCTCGGGCGCCTTCAGCCCGAGCGCCACGAAACGCTGCACCAGGCCGCGGACATCGAGGCGGGGCGCGTATATCTCGTGCACCACCACGAACCGGTCTGCGGCCGTGTCGTACTGGCCGACCTCGGCGTGCATGCCCGGCGCGATGTTGAAGTCGAGCGACACGTCGACCGGGGCGCCGGCCGCGAGCCGCAGCGCGGGACTGACGTGGACGCGCTCGTCGAACACGGGGTAGACCTTCTGCCCGCGGAGCGACGCGGCCACGCCGTCGAAGTACTGCGCCGCGAGCTCGGGCGGAAGGCTCCCGCGCACCGACTCGGCCCACGACCGCGCGACCGGGTTCTCCGCGGTCGGCACCGTGTAGAGCGCGTGGTCCGGCGCGCCGGAGTGGAACTCCCGGTACACGCGCGTCGTGTCGCCCTCGTTGGTGTACGTGAACACGCACATGAGGACGCGGGCCCCCGGGTGCCGGACCCGGCCGGCCAACTGCGTGTACGGGTCGCGC